>Ga0206963_10165_pt1 | contig 22037 bp, 18 predicted proteins | sample Alteio_BWOrgHeat_28_FD_152958 | JGI IMG/M metagenome (GOLD analysis project Ga0206963, IMG submission 152958) | Enriched cells from forest soil in Barre Woods Harvard Forest LTER site, Petersham, Massachusetts, United States -... | ecosystem: Environmental > Terrestrial > Soil > Temperate forest >... | reverse complement strand
ATGTTTATACTTTTCAAAATCAAAATGCAATATATTTTCCTGATAAAGATTACAGCCAGTTATATGATAGTATAACTAACGTAAATCAATTCCGCGTTATCTTTAATAAAATGTTTAAACAAAATTTACCTTTATTAAAAGATTCAACCATACTTTTATTTGATAAAAAGCCAATGCAACATTAATAATTTAACTGATTTTATATGATAAGAAACAACTGGACCATTGAAGAAGTGCATGATTTATATAATACGCCTTTGCTTGAATTGATTTATAATGCGGCGACGGTTCACCGCCAATATAATGATACTGCGGAAGTGCAGGTGTGTACTTTATTGTCGATTAAAACGGGTGGATGTTCTGAAGATTGTGCGTATTGCCCGCAGGCTGCGCGTTATAATACGGATGTAAATGTAAAAGCATTAATGCAAACTGGTGAAGTTATTGATTACGCAAAAAAGGCCAGGGACGCGGGTTCTACGCGTTTTTGCATGGGCGCGGCCTGGAGAGAAGTTCGCGATAACAGAGATTTTGATCGCGTGATTGAAATGGTGAAAGAGGTTAATAAACTCGGCATGGAAGTTTGCTGTACTTTAGGGATGCTTACAGAAACGCAGGCAAAAAAATTGGCTGATGCGGGTTTATATGCGTACAATCATAATTTAGATACATCGTCTGAATATTATAATGAAGTAATCACCACAAGAACATATGATGACCGTTTGCAAACATTGGATAATGTGCGCAAAGCTGGTGTAACTGTTTGCTGCGGCGGAATAATTGGTTTGGGTGAAACACATGATGACAGGATTAAAATGCTGCACACACTCGCAACATTGCCGGAACATCCCGACAGCGTGCCTATTAATGCATTGGTTAGAATAAAAGGAACGCCGCTTGAAAATAATCCGAAAGTGGATATTTGGGATATGGTTAGAATGATTGCCACTGCGCGTTTATTAATGCCTGCAACAATGGTGCGTTTGAGTGCCGGAAGAACTGAAATGAGTGTATCTGAACAAGCAATGTGTTTTATGGCTGGCGCAAATTCAATTTTTGCAGGAGAAAAATTATTAACAACGCCAAACCCATCTTTTGAAGAAGATAATAAAATGTTTGATTTACTTGGACTGAAACCGCGCGTTGCTTTTAAAGACGAAAAAGAATTAGTTCATTAATAAATAGAAAAAAAATTCCTCCATGGATATGGAGGAATTATAACCCTTAAAACAACCAACATGAAATTTTTCGTTGATTGTTATAATAACATCTGCTAATCACAAATAGTTTATTAATGATTTGTGAAAGATTAAACCAGTGCCAGATCGATTACCTGTTGCATGGTTTTTACATAATGAAATTTTAAGCCTTTTATAAAAGCGGAATCAATTTCCTGTATATCTTTTTCATTTTGCCAGCAAAGAATTATCTCTTTTAAACCGGCACGTTTTGCTGCCAATATTTTTTCTTTAATTCCGCCAACGGGCAGCACTTGTCCGCGTAAAGTTATTTCGCCCGTCATGGCTAAATATGGTTTTACACGTTTGCCCAAAATTGCCGACGCGATGGAACTCATCATCGTAATTCCCGCACTCGGGCCATCTTTTGGAACAGCGCCTTCTGGCACATGAATATGCAATGTTTTTTTATTAAAAATTTCCAGATCTATATTGTATTTTTTCGCGTTCGATTGTAAATAGGTAAGCGCGGTCATCGCGCTTTCTTTCATTACATTTCCAAGGTTTCCGGTAAGTTTCAATTCGCCTTTACCATCGCTCAAACTTGTTTCTATAAATAAAATATCACCGCCAACATAGGTCCAGGCCAGGCCCACAGCCACTCCCGGCATATTTGCTACTTTATAAATATCATTGCTGTAACGCGATTTGCCCAAAATTTTTTGTACATCGCCGGGAGAAAGTGTTGGTTTCAATTTGCCTTTCATCGCAAATTCTTTTGCCTGGTAACGCATTATCGAAGCAAGTTGGCGATCCAATTCGCGCACGCCACTTTCACGGGTATAATCCTGGATAATTTTTTCAAGAACAGTATCGCTTATCTTAAACTTCATGTTTTTTAATCCATGCGCTTCCTGTTGTTTGGGAACGAGATGGCGTTTTGCAATCTCTGCTTTTTCTTCAATCGCATAACCGCTCAAATCAATAATCTCCAGCCTGTCGCGCAATGCGGGTTGAATGTGATTAATGTCATTTGCAGTTGCCACAAATAAAACTTTGCTCAAATCATATTCAAGCTCTAAATAATTATCGTAAAAAGTATGGTTTTGTTCAGGATCCAAAACTTCTAATAATGCAGACGAAGGATCGCCGCGGCCATCATTTCCAACTTTATCGATTTCATCCAAAATCATTACCGGGTTTGATGATTTTACTTTTCTTAATGATTGCAAAACCCTTCCCGGCATCGCGCCGATATATGTTTTGCGGTGGCCGCGGATTTCGCTTTCATCATGCAAACCACCTAAACTGAAGCGCACATATTTTCTGCCGATTGCATTTGCAATACTTTTTCCGAGAGAAGTTTTGCCAATTCCCGGCGGGCCGATAAAACAAAGTATCGGGCTTTTCATGTCGCCTTTTAATTTTAATACGGCGAGATATTCCAAAATTCTTTCTTTCACTTTATTCATTCCATAATGATCATGATCCAGGATTTTTTTTGCCTTTTTCAAATCATATAAATCCTGCGTATATTCTTCCCATGGAAGATCGAGCATTAAATCAAGGTGATTATAAACGACCGAATAATCCGGCGTGCTCGGATGCATTCTTTCCAATTTCTCAATTCCTTTTTTGAATAATTCTTTTGCAGCAGGCGGCAATTTTTTTCCTTCTGCTTTTTTCTGCATTTCTTTTACTTCACGCTCGTTGCTGTCGCCGCCGAGTTCATCTTTAATACTTTTTAATTGCTGTTGTAAAAAATAATCACGCTGTTGTTTATCTAATTCTGTTTTTGTTTTGTTGGTGAGTTTGTTTTTTAATTCTGCAAATTGAAGTTCGCGCTGCAGCAATTGCATTAATAAATCTGCGCGAGCTTTTATATGCTGCAATTCAAGCACCTGCTGCTTTTCATGCAAATCTGCATTAAGGTTGCTCGAAATAAAATGAATTAAAAAAGAAGGATTTTCAATATTTTTTAAAATAACGCCGGCTTCAGAAGGTATGTTTGGCGAAAGCTGTATTATCTGCGTAGCCAAATCTTTTATGTTAGAAATATAGGCTTCAAAATCCTGGTCTTTCGGCGCTTCTTCTTCCTGCAATAAAACTACCTGCGCTTTAAAATATGGATCATCAGAAGTGATGGCGCCAATTTTAAAACGGCGTTTGCCTTGTATAATAACGGTTGTGCCGCCATCAGGCATTTTAATCAGTTTCACAATGCGCGCAACAGTGCCCACATTTTCTAAATCATTTATTGAAGGATCTTCTACATTACTGTCTTTTTGTGCAAGCACGCCTATCAATTTGTCAGCCTTGTAAGCGTCATTAACGGCTTTAATACTTTTATCGCGGCCAACAGTTATGGGCAAAACAACGCCGGGAAAAAGTACAGTATTTCGCAATGGAAGTATGGGCAATTCTTTCGGAACTTCAACGTCGTGAAGGGTATCGCTGTCATTTTCATTCAAGGGAATGATTGGCATAAAATCCATATCATCTTCCGGGCGCAGCAAAAAATTTGTTTCTTTCATAATTTGTTAATCAGTGACAAAATAACACCTGTTCCGGAATAATCCTATTATTTAAAGGTGAACGCATTAAAGGTCAAGTATAATGCCAATGAACCGATTATTAGGTGTTGCCGGATCATTATTAATAAATATGTAAAAAGCCCGGAATAATGTTCCGGGCTTCAAAAAATTTATACAGATGATAGACTATCTGTGGTGAACTACATGTCTGTGGTGACGATGGTAATGGCGGTGATGCTTAACAGGCCTGTGCTGAGCCATTGCCATACTTGCAAAGCTTACTAACATAACAATCATTAATAAATACTTCTTCATGATATTTCAGTTTTTATTTGTAAGGAAAAATTTTACCAAAAGTAGGAAAGCTTTTTTGTTTTGTTATGATTTTAAAAGTGTTTTTTATATTAATAATCAAAAAAATAAGCAGGCTACAAAACCTGCTTAATTTTTCATTCATTAAACTTCATTACACCAACTAACTCTTTTTTGGAGGAGGAGTTGTTTTGTTTTCTTTAAATCTTTTGTCGGCAGTGCCATCTTTTTTAGCATGAACCGGTGCTTTTTTTGCTGCGTCTTTATTGGCTTTGTAACGCATGTCTGCAGTGCCGTCTTTCTTTTTTGGCGCAGCAGGTGTGGTTGTTTGTGCGAATGAGAAACCTGCAAAAGCAATCATCATACTAATGATAAGAACAATCTTTTTCATAAAAGGCGAAATTTGGTTTATTGTAAAAAACATTTACGGGGTAAATTTATTCAAATACATTACGCTTGCAAAAAATATTTTTTTAATGTGTACTTCATTAATGAGAAAGCAAATAACATGATTAAAAGCTATTAAAGCCTTGTAATTTTCCTTAACTTCTACTTAACCATTTTGATAATGCTGCAAACATAAACCGCAGCACCTTTGCATTACGAAATTTTATTTTTTATTACATGCGTTCATCAACCTTAAAATGGATATTACTTTCAACAACTGTATTAATTGCATTAATTGTAATGGTGCAATTATTCTGGCTCAAAAAAGTATATTCTTTTGAAGAAAAACAGTTTCATAATAATGTAGTAAAAAGTATCCGCGGTGTTTTTGAAGATTTGGAAATGAATGATAACCCTGCCATGAGCCTCGGGCAATTAATCGATAACCCGGGAAATAATTATTTTCTTTTTAAGGCAGATACCATTCCGAAAAAAGATTCTCTTTCTTATTACATGCGCCAGGAGTTTGAAGATTTTGATGTGCTCACAGATTGTATGATTGGCGCTTACAATGCAGATTCAAACAGATATGTTTATGAAGAATATTTGCCTTCTGCGGCATCAGGCTATCCTGCGCAGCAGCCAAATTCATTACCGATTTTTGCAAAAAAATTCGATCATATTATTTTATATTTTCCGCACCGCAGTAATTATATAATCAGTGAAATGAACTTCTGGATAATTAGTAGCGTTGCGCTTTTTATTACATTAATCGGTTTGGCTGTGAGTTTATTTTATTTTTACAGGCAAAAATTTTTATCGGAAATACAAAAAGATTTCGTGAATAATTTTACGCACGAATTTAAAACGCCACTTGCAGTAATGAAAATTGCAGCGGACGTTCTTGCACAGGAAAGTATTTTACAACAACCAAACCGGCTTGAAAGATATACGGCGATTATAAAAAACCAAACAGAACATTTACAAAACCAGGTATCGCGTTTATTAAAAGCAGCATCGTCTGAAAACCGCATTTTACCTATAGAAAAAGAAGATATTAATGCAGAATTATTAATAGAACAAGCCTTGAATAAAGTGCAGCCATTAATAGATCAGCGCAATGCTAAAATTGAATTGAAATCAGAATCATCTGACACAAGTGTGTTTGCTGATAAAGCGCATCTTGAACTGGCAGTTGTTAATCTTCTCGAGAACGCATTGAAATATTCTAACAACCCGCACATTGTTGTAGAAACAGGAAAAGATGAAAATGATTTTTTTATTTCTATAAAAGATAACGGCATTGGCATTGAAAAAAAATACCAGAAAAATATTTTTAAAAAATTTTACCGCGTTCCAACCGGCGACGTTCATAATGTAAAAGGTTTTGGGCTCGGTTTAAATTTTGTAAAAAAAATTATTGATGCGCATAATGGTAAAATAAAAGTAAACAGCCTGCCGGGCATTGGTACAGAATTCAGATTATTTATTCCCGTTAATTAATAATAATATGCAAAATCCAAAAGCAAAAGTATTACTTGCCGAAGATGATCTTTCTCTCGGTTATGTTATTAAAGACAATCTTATTGATGCCGGCTACGATGTTGTGCTGTGCCCGGATGGACAATCCGCCATTGACAAATTCGATAAAAATGAATTTAATATTTGCCTGCTTGATGTGATGATGCCAAACAAAGACGGCTTTGCAGTTGCAAAAAAAATAAGGCAGCAAACCGATCTCATTCCTATACTTTTTCTTACCGCAAAATCGCTGGAAGAAGATCGTATTAAAGGATTTTCCAGCGGCGCGGATGATTATATTATCAAGCCATTTAGCATGCAGGAATTATTAATGCGCATGGATGTGTTTTTAAGAAGAAGTAAAAAAATGCATTCAGATACTTCTGTATTATTTACTTTGGGCAAATTAAAATTTTCTTATACAGATCTTAAATTAACCAATACAGATGAAGCTTTTAACCTTACACAAAAAGAAGCAGATTTACTTAAATTTTTCTGCGAACATTCAAACCGCATTTTAAAAAGAGAAGAAGTTTTATTAAACGTTTGGGGAAAAGATGATTATTTTTTAGGAAGAAGCATGGATGTTTTTATAACCAAACTGCGCAAATATTTTAAAACAGATCCCGAAGTAAATCTTGAAACAATACATGGCGTTGGTTTTCGTTTTAATATCCCGGTTGCTTAAACAAAAAATATTATATTTTCACCAATAAATTCCGGGTACTTTATCATATTGAACCCACGTTTGCCTGCCATTGATTAACCGCTGATTAACCGGCGCGATCTTATAAATTATAAACTCTTTTAATAGCTTTGCAAACATTTAAAAATGCAGTATAAAAACCTATGCAAAAAAAACTGATCGCACTTTTAATAGTTTTATTTTTTTCCTGTTCATTAATAAAAGCACAGGTTACCAATGATACGTTGCAAATAAAATTGCCGGAAGCAGAAAAGATGTTTCTGGACAGCAACTTTTCTTTGCTTGCACAGAAGTATAATATTGATGCTCAAAACGCATTAATAATGCAGGCAAGGTTATGGCCAAATCCCAACTTTGGTATTTCTCATGGTTTATATTCCGGTACATTAAGGCAGTTTTTTCCTACAGGTGTAAATGATGAAACTACTGCGGAATTATCGCAACTTATTTTACTTGCTGGCAAGCGCAACAAGCAAATTAAAGTTGCGCAGGCAAACGCAAAACTCAGCGAATATCAATTCTTCGATTTATTAAGAACGTTGAAATACACGCTGCGCACAGATTTTTTTAATATTTATTATTTGCAGCAATCTGCAAAAGTTTATAATGAAGAAATAACTGCATTGCAACAAGTGGTAAATGCATTTATGCAGCAGCAAGGCAAAGGATACATTGCAGAAGTTGAAGTGGTTCGCATCCGTGCGCAATTGTATAGTTTGCAAAGCGAGTATAATGATTTGCAAAATCAAATTAATGATACGCAAAGCGAATTGAAATTAATATTGCAGGCAAAGCCAACTGCTTACCTTGAACCTGTTCCTGATTCTGCATTAATAACAAAACTAAACCCAACAACGTTTCCTTTAAATACATTAATAGACTCTGCGTTAAAAAACCGCACGGATTTAATGATTGCAAGAGGCAATACTGAAGTAAATAAATTGCAATACGATTACCAGAAATCTTTAGCCGTGCCGGATCTTACATTGTCACTTGGTTATGATGAAGCCGGTGGTTTTCTTACAAATTATGTTGGCATTGGCGCGTCAATTGATCTTCCATTTTTTAACCGCAACCAGGGAAATATAAAGTCTGCCAAAGCAACGATTAATTACAGTTTGGCTTCGCAAAAAAGTACAGAAGCAACCGTGCAGGAAAACGTTGCGCGTTCATTACAAAAAGCTTTTGCGCAGGATAAAATGCTGCAAAATATTGATGCAAAATTTACAACTGATTTTGATCGTTTAATGCATGAGGTATTATTAAATTATCAGAAAAGAAATATCAGCATTTTAAATTTTCTTGATTTTTACGATTCTTATAAACAAAATATTCTTCAGTTAAACAGTGTAAAATTTAACCGCGTTAGTGCGTTTGAAGATATCAATTATTACACCGGCACAAACTTCTTCAACCAATAAAAAAGATATTTAAAATGAAATTTAAATTTTTATATAGCAACGCATTTTTTTACATGCTGTTTTTTGCATTAATAATTTTAATTGCCGAAGGTTGCGGCAATGCTGCAGTAAAAGCGCCGGATGAAAAAGGAAAATATGTAATCCCGGATTCATTATTAAAGACAATTAAAATTGACAGCGTTCAAAAATGCCAGTTAATAAATGCGATTACATTAACAGGCCAAGTTGATTTTAACCAAGACCATGTAATGAAAATTACGCCGATGATTAGCGGAAATATTTCTGACATAAAAGTGATGCTTGGCGATTATGTGCAGCAAGGGCAAGTGCTTGGTGTTATAAAAAGTTCTGAAATGGCTGGTTATGGAAATGATTATGTGAATGCAGAAAGCAATGTGCGCGTTGCAGAAAAAAATTTGGATAAAACCAAAGACATGTATAAAAGCGGCCTCGCATCTATGACGGATTCGCTAAGTGCTGAAGTTACTTTGCAACAGGCAAAATCGGAATTGAACCGCGTAAACCGTGTACTTAAAATAAATGGCGGAAGCACGCAGGGAGATTATGTTATTAAATCGCCGATAAGTGGTTTTGTAGTAGAGAAAACTGTAAATAACAATTCAACAATCCGCACGGATAATAATGGCAGCATGTTTACAATTTCTGATTTAAAAAATGTGTGGGTTTGGGCAAATGTTTACGAGTCGAATATCAGCACAATTAATTTAGGAAACGAAGTGGATGTAACCACGCTTTCTTATCCTGGTAAAATATTTAAGGGAAAAGTTGATAAGATTATGAACGTGCTTGACCCGACAAATAAAGTAATGAAAGTGCGCATTGCATTGGATAATAAAGATTATTTACTTAAGCCGCAAATGTTTGCAAGCGTGATGGTAACTAACCCTGAAAACAAGCAATCAATTTGCATTCCATCACACGCATTAATATTTGACAATAGCCAATATTACGTGCTTGTTTATAATAATAAAGATGATGTAAAAATTACACCGGTAAAAGTTACCAGCGCCATCGGTGATAAAACTTATTTATCCGAAGGCGTTGAACCCGGACAAAGAATTATAGCATCGCAGGCTATCTTGATTTATGATGCGTTGAACAATTAGCATTTATTAATTACCTGATAAAAAAAAGATGAATAAAATTCTTAAATCAATATTAGCATTTTCATTAAAAAATAAATATTTCATTTTATTTGCCACATTAATTTTGCTTGTTGCAGGTATTGTTACATTTAAAACAATGCCGATAGAAGCATTTCCCGATGTAACAAATACGGAAGTAACAATCATTACTCAATGGCCTGGCCGGAGTGCAGAAGAAATTGAAAAATTTGTTACGATACCAATTGAGATTGCATTAAACCCTGTGCAAAATAAAATCAGCCTTCGCTCAACAAGTATTTTCGGGCTATCTTATATTAAGCTTGTTTTTGAAGATAATGTAAACAATAATGACGCCCGTTTACAAGTAAATAATTTATTGGGAGATGCAGATTTACCGCAAACTGTTACGCCATCTGTGCAACCGCCAACTGGGCCTACAGGTGAAATTTTTCGCTATAGTTTAAAGAGCACTTTCCGCGATGCACGTGAATTAAAAACAATACAGGATTGGGTTATCGACAGGCAAATACGCGCTGTGCCCGGCGTTGCAGATTTGGTGAGTTTTGGTGGCAAAACAAAAACGTATGAAATACAAGTTGATCCGGGAAAAATTGCCAACCTCGGCATCTCTGCGTTGGATGTTTTTACAGCAGTTCAAAAAAGCAATATTAATATTGGTGGAGATATTATTGTAAAAAATAACCAGGCTTATGTAGTGCGCGGTGTTGGTTTATTAAACGACATTAATGAAATAAAAAACATCATCGTTCAAAATATAAATGGTGTTCCTGTACTTGTAAAAAATGTTGCTGAAGTTACAGTATCAAATGTGCCAAGACTTGGGCTGGTAAGCCGTTCCGACGCTATTATTGATTCGATGGGAAGAAGGACAGTTACCAGCGATTTTGATGTGGTTGAAGGAATTGTGGTAATGCGCAAAGGCGAAAACCCGACAAAAGTTATTGCCGGATTAAAAGCAAAAATTGAAAAATTAAATGCTTCAGTTTTACCCGCGGATACAAAAATCGTTGCGTTTTATGATCGCGATGATTTGATACATTTTGCAACACACACTGTTTTGCATAATATGATTGAAGGAATAATTTTCGTAACGATTATTGTTTCTCTTTTCATGTTCAACTGGCGCACTACATTAATCGTTTCTATTGTAATTCCGCTATCATTATTGTTCTCTTTTATTTGTTTGCGTTTAATGGGAATGTCGGCCAATTTATTATCGCTTGGCGCAATAGATTTTGGGATTATTATTGATGGCGCCGTTGTAATGGTCGAAGGAATTTTTGTTGTACTCGATCATAAATCTCACGAAGTGGGAATGGATCGTTTTAATAAGCTCGCAAAAATGGGGCTTATAAAAAAACATGGCGCTGAATTAGGCAAGGCAATATTTTTTGCAAAATTGATTATCATCGCAGCGTTGTTGCCCATTTTTTCTTTTGAAAAAGTAGAAGGCAAAATGTTTTCGCCGCTGGCTTATACTTTAGGATTTGCTTTGCTTGGCGCGCTGATAACCACGCTCACACTGGTTCCTGTGTTAATACATTTATTATTAAATAAAAATGTAAAAGAAAAACATAACCCGATTGTTGAGTTTTTAACTAAAGCGATGACGAAAGGTTTTGGATTTACTTACAGAAATAAAGTAACCACTGTTATTGTTTCTTTTATAATTATTATCATTGGTTTATTTTCTTTTAAATTTTTAGGCAGTGAATTTTTACCAGAATTAAATGAAGGATCAATCTGGTTGCGCGTGCAATTGCCTTACAGTATTTCTTTAGATAAATCTGTAGAAATTGCAAAGCAGGTTAAAACTTCATTAATGACTTTTCCGCAGGTAAAAAATGTTATTTCACAAACAGGAAGGCCGGATGACGGAACCGATGTTGCAGGTTTTTATAACAATGAATTTGATGTGATGCTATATCCGGAAGACAACTGGAAACCATTAATAACAAAAGATCAACTGGTTGATCAAATGAATGAAAAACTATCCGTGATTCCTGGTGCGGAATTAAATTTTTCTCAACCGATTACGGATAATATTGAAGAAGCAGTTTCCGGTGTTAAAGGATCTATTTGTGTAAAAATTTTTGGTGATTCATTGGATTATATGGAATCAAAATCAACAGAAGTTTTTAACCAGTTAAAAACAGTGCGTGGCATTGAAGATTTAGGTGTGATAAAAAATATCGGCCAGCCAGAAATTAATATAGATCTCGACCAGCAAAAAATGGCTTTATATGGCGTTGCAACTGCAGATGCAAACGCAGTTATTGAAATGGCGATCGGCGGCAAAGCCGCGTCAACACTGTATGAAAACATACGCAAGTTTGATATAAGAATTCGTTTTCCGGAAGAATACCGCAAAACGCCGGAAGACATTGGCAACTTAATGGTGCCAACAGAAAGCGGATCAAAAGTGCCTGTAAAAGAAATTTCAACTATTAATGTGATTACAGGACCATGCTTAATTTTCAGGGATGATAATGAAAGATATTCTGCCGTAAAATTTTCTGTGCGCGGAAGAGATATGGGAAGTGCGATTGCTGAAGCACAGGAAAAAGTTGATAAAGCAGTGAGTTTGAAAAAAGGTTATTCCATGATTTGGCAGGGAGATTTTGAAAACCAGCAACGCGCGACAAAACGTTTGGCGCAGGTTGTGCCGATAAGTTTGCTATTAATATTTTTATTGCTCTTCACGATGTTTGGAAATTTAAAAGATGCAGCGCTTGTATTTATTAATGTGCCCTTTGCAATCGTTGGCGGCATCGTTGCATTGTTTGTTACTGGAACCAATTTTAGTATTTCTGCAGGCATTGGTTTCATTGCGTTGTTTGGTATATGTATTCTCTTCGGCGTTTTATTAATATCTGTTTTTAAAGAAAATTTAGAGAAAGTAAAAGGAAGAAAAAATGTATTGTACCGCGCAATTCGTGAAGGCGTTGAAAGCCGCGTGCGGCCGGTTATGATGACGGCATTTATGGCTGCGATAGGATTATTGCCAGCAGCCATTTCCCACGGAATTGGATCAGAAAGTTCTAGGCCACTTGCTCGTGTTGTTATTGGTGGAATATTGTGCGCAATGATATTTTCGTTGCTTGTTTTCCCATTAATCTTTGCAAGATCTTACAGAAAATTTGATGCAGTTTATGGAGATGACATGACTGAAAAAGATAAGCATGAAAATTCAAATGATAAATTATAAATCTTAAATATTGAATGTAAAATGTAAAAGTGATTTTTTGATGTTCTGTTTTTTATTTTATTAATCAGCACATCCTTTTACATTTGATATTTTACATTAATGATTTTAAATAGAAAAGCCGCAGTTGATACCGCGGCTTTTTCTATTAATAAAATTTAAAAAAATTTATACTGCAAAAGACGTTCCGCAACCACATGTTTTGGATGCGTTGGGATTTTTGAAAGTAAAGCCACGCGCATTCAATCCGTCCTGCCAGTCAATTTCCATTCCCATTAAATAAATTCCGTGTGCAGGGTTCATTATAAAAGGCAATCCTTCAAATTCATATTGTTCATCACCTTCCATTTTTGCATCAAACCCAAGTATGTATGATAAGCCGGAACACCCGCCACCCTTCACTCCTATGCGTAAATTCGTTGTTTTATCAAAACCGTTTTCATTCATTAACCTGCTGATTTCTCCAACAGCATGTTGTGTAAATGTTACGGGAGAATCTATAAGTGTTTCCATATTTTTTATTTTATTAATGCAAAAATACAAATAAAAAATTGCAGATAAAACAGCCGGTTTTAAATTGACAAATGCATGACGATATGCAAACAAAAACAACACATACAAACATCGCGTGCATTTGTTATTTTTGTTTCACTTTAAAAAACTGATGCATGTCATTATCAACAAGTGAAATGGTTTGGGGAATTATTATTGCCGTATTCCTCGCAGGCACGCTCGCATTTTTATTTTGGAAACAAAGAAAGGAAGCTGCGCAATTATTAACAGAAAACGAAAAATCAAACGACGTGGATATTTCAACAAAACAATTACAGTTACAGGCTTACGAAAGATTGACTTTATTAACAGACAGGATTGCGATTCCGAATTTGGTGAGCCGCGTTAACCAACCAGGATTAAGTGCGCGCGATATGCAATTGATGCTCACGCAATCTATAAGAAATGAATTTGAACACAACATTACGCAACAAATTTATGTAAGTGCAGAAGCCTGGGATGCAGTAAGAAATTTAAAAGAACAGAATTTATTAATCGTGAACCAGGTAGCATCTTATCTTCCGGAAGATGCTACAGGACTGGATTTGAATAAGGCATTGCTTGAAGTGCTTGTGCAAAATCCGAAAGCATCATTGCATAATATAGTTTCAGATGCGTTGAGTTATGAAGCGAAAAAATTGATGAAGTAGTTGGCGTTGACCGATAATTGAAGTTGACAGATGACAGTTGACAGTATTTGGATTTATAGGAAAAACTTTTATTAATATAAGCGATCGAATATATCAAGCTATCAAATAATTAATTCGGCCAACGGCCAGCGATCATCAGCCAACCTTTTCTAACAAGCGATTTATTTTTTATTAATGAGTGAAAAAAAAATTTATACCGATTCAGGAATAGAAATAAAAACGCTTTACACAGCCAACGATCATCAGCCAACGATCAACGATGATCTTCCCGGAGAATTTCCATTTACACGCGGCGTGCAACCAGATATGTACCGCGGCAAACTCTGGACCATGCGGCAATACGCAGGTTTCAGCACTGCGGAAGAAAGTAATAAACGTTATCATTATTTATTATCACAAGGCGTTAATGGTTTAAGCGTTGCGTTTGATTTGCCGACACAAATTGGTTACGACAGCGATCATCCATTATCGGAAGGCGAAGTTGGAAAAGTTGGTGTCGCGATAGATTCTATCATTGATATACAAACGCTTTTTAAAGATATTAAACTGGAAGATGTTTCCACTTCCATGACGATTAATGCAACTGGTTTTATATTGCTTGCATTTTATGTTGCGTTAGCAAAACAGCAAGGCGCGGATCTTAAAAAAATTACAGGCACTATTCAAAATGATATTTTAAAAGAATACGCCGCACGCGGAACTTATATTTATCCGCCCAAACCTTCTATGCAAATTATTACAGATATTTTTGAATGGTGCGCAGATGAAGTGCCGAAATGGAATACAATTTCTATTTCCGGTTATCATATTCGCGAAGCAGGAAGTACTGCCGTTCAGGAAATTGCATTTACATTAAGCAATGGCAAAGCCTACGTGAAAGCTGCGCTGGCAAAGGGTTTGGACATTAATGTTTTTGGCAAACGGCTTTCCTTTTTTTTCAATGCACATAATAATTTGTTTGAAGAAGTTGCAAAATTTCGCGCGGCAAGAAGAATGTGGGCCAAGATGATGAAGCAACTTGGTGCAACAGATCCGAAAGCATTAATGCTGCGTTTTCATGCGCAAACAGGTGGCAGCACATTAACTGCGCAACAACCGCTAAATAATATTTCGCGCGTAACAGTGCAAACATTGGCAGCCGTTCTTGGCGGCACACAATCGTTGCACACAAATGGTTATGATGAAGCATTGAGTTTGCCAACCGAAGAAGCAGCGCGCATTGCATTGCGCACACAACAAATTATTGGTTTTGAAAGCGGCGCCGCCGATACAGTTGACCCACTTGCCGGAAGTTATTTTGTTGAAACATTAACCAATGAAGTGGAAAGCGAAGCCTGGAAGCTGATTGAAAAAATTGATGCGATGGGCGGAAGCGTAAGTGCGATTGAACAGGAATTTATTCAAAATGAAATTGCAAAAAGCGCTTATCAATATCAAAAACAGATTGAAAACGGATCAAAAATAATTGTGGGCGTTAATAAATTTCAAAGTGAAGAAACGGGAACCATTCCGGGATTTAAAATTGATGATTCAATAAGAAATATTCAGACAGAAAAAATTAATGCTGTAAAAAATAATAGAGATCGCGCAAAGTGCGATCAGGTTTTACAAATATTAAATGATAAAGCATCTTCCGGGGAAAACATTATGCCAACTGTTGTTGAAGCTGTTGAAAATTTTTGCACGCTCGGTGAAATTGCAGATACACTGCGCGAAGTTTTTGGCGAATACAAATAACTTCATTAATAAACGTTCACAATTTCTTTAGAAAAATTTATTACTAAGCAACTATATTCGCGGATTAATCGTCATCCATATATTCTAATAAAATTTTACAATGAAAAAAATTATTTTCGCATTAATCATCACAGGAAGTATTGTTTACATTTTCAGTTGCACGAAATCATCCACTTACGGTTACAGTACATGCACAGGAGTTCCGGTTTCAACGGATTCAACAGCTTTACTTGCATTTGCTGCATCAGATAGTATAACACCAACAAAAGATACCAGTGGTTTGTATTATCAAATTGTAACGCAAGGCGCAGGGATAAGGCCTTTTGGCACTTCTAAAATAACAGTAACTTATGTTGCCAAATATTTAACCGGGCAGGTTTTCGATTCAACATCTAAGCCACTTACGTTTGAACTTGACAGTTTAATTTTAGGCTGGCAATATGGTTTACCAAAAATTCAACCAGGTGGCCGTATCAAATTATTAATTCCTTCTGCACTTGCATATGGTTGCACAGGTTCAGGAAGTATTCCATCAAACACGCCGGTTTATTTTGATATTACTTTAATAGATGTGAAAGAATAATTTTCTTTTATTAATAAAAAAATCTGCGAATCTGCAATTGAATTTTTTAGCCGCAGATTCGCAGATCAAAAAAAGGCGCATGAGAAACATGCGCCTTTTTACATTATTAATAATTTAAACTACTTCGTTTTTACAACAATACTTTTTGTTGCGTTCGATAAATCAGCAACAGTATTAACGCTGCTGTTTTTATACGTTTCATCATTCATTTGCAATTTTAAAATATTGCTGAATGTAATGTTTCCATTTTCAGAAACTATTTCCAAACGATAGCAAACAAATGTTTGTTCAATACGATCTGAATAATTGAAATCAGTCGTTTTATTGCTCACCACATTTCCTTCATATTCACTCACATCATCAAATTGTGCGCCGTTGTAAGAACGCTCGAGAATAACTGCAGCAACTGCATTTGGCGCTTCCAGTTTCCAATTTAATTTTACTGAACTGTCTTTTGCCGAAGCATTAAATTCTGCAACAGGGTTTGTTATTAATGAAGGATTTGAAAAAGCAAATTGCTCAAAAAATATATTGCTTTTTACACTTGAAATACTTTTACTCAAATTGCTTGCATACATTCTTACTTTAAAAGATGTCGGCGAAGATCGTATAACTGCCAACTGCACATCTTCACCAAAAGAATGTGAACCTGTATATTTAACACGGCCATACTTTTTACCAGCCATCGGAATATCTTTTACGGCAACAGGCGTTGTAGTTCCCGCTTCTACAAACTGAATATTAAATTGTATATAACCCCAGCGGCCTGCGGCAATACTTAATTCTGGTTGAAAAGATGCAGTGAACCCAAGGCCGGAAAGATAGATAGAATCAAGCGTTGCGCTGCTCGATAATTTTTCTATCGTAATAAGCGCATCTACATTTGGCTTTACAGAATTGATGCGGTAAGGTGCAGCGAGTTGTTTTGTTTTACAATTTATCTGGCTGCTGTTTTTTAAATTTTCATTGCTTTGTGCAATCGCAAATTGAGTTGCAATAATGACAAGTATTAATAAAATACTTTTTTTTGCCGGGTACGATTTCATGTTTTCAGGGTTTTAATTACTAATGATTGTCCTAATAATATGCCAGCGATTAATGCATTAATAATCAAACGCTAAAAAAATTTATATAAAAAATTCAATCCCATATCAGGATTTTATTTTTTAGGTTTGGAAAAAAAAATCAAGCATTAATCTTGTTATCAATTTATAGCGATTAATAACTTTTTCTAAAAAAATCATTTTTACATTCACAAATGTTCACATCAACAATAGTTAGCAACACGAAAGAATTAGAACAAATACTTGCATTACAAAAACAATTTTTGCGCGGCAAAACAAGTGTTGACGAAGAAAAAGAACAAGGATTTTTAACCGTTGAACATACATTGGATTTATTAATAAAAATGGATGAACTGGAACACAGCATTATCGTAAAAGACGAAAAGACTTTGGCTGGTTATGCATTAACGATGCCGAAAGCATGCGCGGAAATAATTCCGGAATTAATCCCGATGTTTGAAAATTTTGATGCGCTTTTTTATAAAGAAAAACTTATTAATGATTATTCATTTTATGTGATGGGGCAAATTTGTGTTGATAAAAAATATCGTGGAAAAGGTGTGTTTGAAATGTTGTATCAAAAACATAAAGAAATGTTTCAGCATAAATATGATTTTATTATTACAGAAATTTCTACAAAAAATTATCGTTCATTGCGCGCACATGAAAAAATTGGATTTAAAATTTTGCAAACGTATACTGATGCCATTGATGAATGGGCAATTGTACTTTGGAATTGGCAATAACAATATCAATTTCTTCCAAAATTCATAACCTATTCACATAAAAAAAATGGCTGTTAACCGAAAAAACAGTTAAAAAATTTACCGTTTGCCCCAAACGCCTGTCAAATTTTTTTAGTGGCATTATTTTGGAATATTTCTTTTACACAAAAAGCAATTCTCATTAATCTAAAAAATAAAGCAATGAAAAAAATTATCGCTTGCGTTGCCTTCGTATTAGCCGTATCTGCTTTATCAACAGTGTACGCACAACAAGGACAAGGTGACCCTTCAGCACGAATGGCTGCCATGAAACAGAAAATGAAAGATGATTTAAAATTGACTGATGTGCAGGCAGATTCTGTATCTGCAATCAACCAGGAATTTCGTCCGCAGATGAGAACGATAATGATGGATCAAACATTAAGTCAGGATGATAAAAAAGCAAAAATGCAACCTATTAATGATGCTGCTGATAAAAGAATCCAGGCAGTTTTAGGTGATGATTTATTTAAAAAATATAAAGACTGGCGTACTGCAAACCGCCCGCAAAGAGGCGGCGGTGGAAATGGCGGTGGCGGAAATAATTAAATATAAATTACAAATAGGGACGGGAATTTGGACTTAAAAAAATGCCGGTAATTATTAACCGGCATTTTTTATTAATGATATAGAAGAAACTTTTTACAAATATTATTATCCTTTTTTCATCTCTTTTGCCCAAGCATCTTTTAATGTAACTGTTCTGTTGAAAATTAATTTTTCTTCAGAGCTTTCGCGATCCAAACAAAAATATCCTTTGCGGATAAATTGGTAACGATCATCAAACTTTGCATTTTTTAATCCAGGTTCTGCATACGCATTTGAAATTGTTTTTAAAGAATCCGGATTAATATAATCTTTAAAATCGCCATCTTCATTTAATGGGTTTTCTGCATTAAATAAACGATCATACAACCGCAATTCCGCTGTGATGGCGTGTTTCACGCTAACCCAATGTAAAGTTCCCTGCACTTTCATGCCAGATAAATCTCCGCCACTTTTGCTTTCAGGAATGTATGTGCATTTCAATTCAATAACTTTTCCATCTTCATTTTTTATTACTTCATCGCATTGAATAATGTATGCACTTTTCAATCTTACTTTTTGCCCCGGCGCCAAACGAAAAAATTTCTTTGGCGGGTTTTCCATAAAATCTTCCTGTTCAATATACAATTCATTACTAAAAGGAATTTGCCGTGAGCCACCATTTTCATCTTCCGGATTATTTTCACTCATTAATAATTCTTCATCACCAGTATAATTTGTAATGGTAATTTTTAATGGATCGAACACAACCATCTTGCGCAATGCAATTCTGTTTAAATGTTCGCGGATGCAAAATTCAAGCAATGATAAATCGATAAGGTTATCTCTTTTTTGAACGCCGATTCTTTCTGTAAAATTGATAATACTTTCCGGCGTATAACCGCGGCGGCGCAAACCAGAAATAGAAGGCATGCGCGGATCATCCCAACTTGTAACATGCTTTTCATTTACGAGTTGCAACAATTTGCGTTTGCTCATTACTGTATACGTCAAATTCAATCGCGCAAATTCATATTGTTTTGATGGAAAAATTTCGAGCTCATTAATAAACCAATCATACAACGGGCGATGCATTACGAACTCTAAAGTGCAAATGGAATGCGTAATATTTTCGATGGAATCACTTTGTCCGTGCGCAAAATCATACATCGGATATATGCACCACGTGTCGCCGGTGCGGTGGTGATGAGCATGCTTAATTCTATATAGTAATGGATCACGCAATTGCATATTTGGCGAAGCCATATCCACTTTTGCGCGCAATACTTTTTCGCCATCTTTATATTTTCCTGCGCGCATGTCTGCAAACAATTGCAGGTTTTCTTCAACAGTTCTTTCAGCATATTTATTGCGCGTTCCAGGTTCAGTTGGTGTTCCTTTTTGCGCGGCAATTTCTTCACTTGTGCTGTCATCTACATACGCTAAATTTTTATTAATAAGCGTTATTGCAAACTGGTATAATTTTTCAAAATAATCAGACGCATAAAATTCATTGCTCCAACTAAAGCCAAGCCATTTGATATCTTCTTTAATGCTGTCAACATATTCTGTTTCTTCTGTAATTGGATTTGTATCATCAAAACGCAAATTTGTTTTGCCACCATATTTTAATGCAAGCCCAAAATTTAAGCAAATAGATTTTGCATGGCCGATATGTAAATAACCATTTGGCTCCGGAGGAAAGCGCGTTAATATTGTTTTGTATTTGCCTGAACTTAAATCAGCTTCAACAATTTCTTCAATAAAGTTTAATGATTTTTCTTCTTCCTTTTTAATATCATTCATAATTACTAATCCTTTAAGACCTGCGAATTTACAGCATGTTCGGGAAACATAAATGTAAAATGAAGAATGCAAAATATTAAATGCAAAAATTAAGCAACTTTAAAATCTGCATTCAATATTTATTATTTTAAAAACTTTATATTTTAAATTTTGTGTAAGAAATTTTTTTGGAGAAAACAGAAATTAAATAATAGATAAATTAGTCGTTTAAACTTTTACATTTTACATTCATCATTTCACACATCACTTTCTGCATAAGATTCATGAATAAGTGTTCCAATTTTTTGTACAAGATGATGTTTTGATGAATCGCTTTCCCATTCGTTTCCGGTAAAAGTTATAATGCCGAAATACACTTCATTTAATGTAACCTGAAAAGTTTTTGGCGTATCATTCCATTGTTTGCGGAGCGGGTTTACTTCACATATATATTGCTTGCCATTAAATTCAAAAGGTATAAAAAGTGATACAGGATTCATGCCTGTTAAAATACAAACTGTAAAGTATTTTCAAAATTTTTAGCTAACAAAAAAATACCAAAACGTAGAATTACAAAAATATTTTCGGCAAGTACGCAATGCAAAAAATGCAGATTCACTATTCATATTTATTAAAAAATAAAAAAGAGATTAAATCTTTTCTTTATTAAAAAAGTTATTCCATTTCATTAATAAATGATTGAAAAAGCCCGGTATTAAAATACCCTATATTGGGTATTTATGTGTGCTGCCATTGTATTTACTTTTACGTCATCACATTTAGTGATACGTGTTTCTTCCAAATAACCACAACTTTTAAATTTTCGCAGCCGTTGCACCTAATCAATATAACACCATTATAAAAAGAAATTTTTATTTATTAATCATATCAAAAAAATCACCTTAACACCCTAATGTATGTTACAGTTTAAAAACAACCCGGTACTTATTTTTTCGGTAGCAGCAATTTTATTAATGTCTGTAAGTTGTAAAAAAAGTTCATCAAACAACAACAATAATAATACAACACCTACAACCAAACATGGCACTGGCTGGTCGGGCACTGACAATCCAAAAACAGTTCCACAAGCCGTAAACATTTCCGGCCTTACAGGTGCAAGTGCATCATTGCCTGCAAAGGTTGATTTGACGCCATTTTTACCACCAATTGGCGACCAGGGACAAACATCAACCTGCGTTGGTTGGTCGACTGGTTATTATGGAAAAACTGCGTCTGAAGCAATTGCATTAAACACGCCGCAGGCAAGCCTCGCTTCTGCAAACTTTCAGATGAGTGCGAAAGATTTATTCTTATCAATTCCTGATAATGATAAAGGAAGTGTCGATTGCCAAAGTGGTACACAGATTACAGATGCACTTGATGTGCTTGTATCGAACGGCGTTGCAACGATGGCAACTGTGCCTTGGGATCCAAATATTTCCAATTGTTCTCAGTCGCAGGTTTTATCATCATGGAATGCAGATGCCGCCAATCATAAAATAGTTTATTACAGAACCATTGCAGCAACTGTTCAGGGAATCAAAGAACAACTTGCAGCAAGCAATCCTGTATTAATGGGCATTAAAGTAAGTGATGAATTTGAAAATTATACAGGCGGCATATTAACAAGCGCAACTTTTCCGGCAAACGTTGGCTTGCATGCACAATGTATTGTTGGTTATGATGACAATATGGGAAGCGGATCTTTTCGCGTTGCAAACTCATGGGGAACAAGCTGGGGCGACAATGGTTTTTACTGGATTGATTACAACGTGCTGGTGAACCAATACATTGATGGCGGCAACGTTTATTATATGTCAAGTTCGAGTTCTACAAATGTTGTTACGCCGCCAACTACAACTACTACAAGTTCTGTTGATATTGCAGCGTGGGTTTTTTCTGATGTGCCAACCAACAATCAATCTGCAAGAAAAATGTATTTGAATATTTATAACATTGGTAAAG
>Ga0206963_10163_pt1 | contig 22069 bp, 13 predicted proteins | sample Alteio_BWOrgHeat_28_FD_152958 | JGI IMG/M metagenome (GOLD analysis project Ga0206963, IMG submission 152958) | Enriched cells from forest soil in Barre Woods Harvard Forest LTER site, Petersham, Massachusetts, United States -... | ecosystem: Environmental > Terrestrial > Soil > Temperate forest >... | reverse complement strand
TATTTTTATAAGCAGATAAAGATGCAGACATATTACTTTTTTGCTGAAACGATAAGGTGTTTGCATTGCTTAAATATCCGTAGTGATTTTTTTCTAACAAACCGAAATCCTGGACCTGGAATTTGCAGAGCGGGGAAATAAACCAGCGTGTATCCAATTCTTTTTTTGATGCGCTGTGTGCATCATCAGTTACATCTTTAATTTGCCACTGGCTGCTGTCTTTTGATTGATCTTTTGCTGTATTATTAACTGCAGGTTTTTGTTTTGAAGAAATAATAATATTGTTTTCAACCGCTTTGGGAGCAGTGGTATCTTTTACTTGTTTAATAATAGTATCAGGTAATTTTTTTGAATTCTCTGCTATAATAAAACGGGCGGAATCCTGTGCCTGCACGGCTTTTAGGGCAAACAGAAAACTGATCATACAGATCATTAGCTTTTTCATGGGTTGAATTTTACGCTTGTTATTCAGGGATATTGGAAAATCTTTTTATTAAAATTTCTTTCTTAAAAATCTATTTTTATTGCCACTTCAATTCCGTTTCTATGAATGCCCGATGCACTGATACTCGAAATATTTACATCGTATAACAATCCTATAATTAATTTCTGGTAACGCAATTCTATATTCGGAACAATTGCATCATTATACCTGTAACCTAAACCAAAACCAACTGCTGCGCCACCTTGTACATTTGGCAGTGTTTTCGTGTACATCAAATCAAAAAAATGCCTGAATGCCGGGCCCTGCCAATTCATAATCATATAAAAAGCCACTTCATCTTCAGTGGAAGCAAGGTACTTGTAACCACCTTGTATGCCGATGCCAGGTTTTAAACGTAAAGAATCCGTTTTTAGTTTGTCAGTGTACGGTTTGTTTATTTGTTGCACCGATGCACCGAAATACCACTTGTTGCTTTTTGCATTGCTGAATACAGAAACACCTGCATTAATATTCATGTGGCCGTATGACCAGCCGTTGGCAAACCTGTCTGTACTTACACCGCCTTCAATCGGGCCGTAACTATCATACTGATCGCCAAATGCATTGGCAACGCCACTTACATTTAACTGGCTGTGATAATAACCAGCCTGGAAACCTGCAGCTAGATATGTTTCATTTTTTGCAATTGGCACTGCGTAAGAAATGCCAAGCATTCCATAAGTATTATTTAAAATTCCCTGGTTTGATTTATCGGATGCGCCGGCAACACTCATACTAAAATATCCTGAATTATTTTTATCGCGCGCGGCTTTAGACATGAGCGGCATATCATACATCGCAGCAACGCTGTTGTATGCAATGTCTCCGCCATATTGCACATTGCGGTAATTTAATTTTAAGCTGTTGAGTTTATCTGTTTTTAAAGATTGGTTGTTCCAGATAGTCATATCCTGGATGCGTGAAAAGTTTATGTCCTGGGCAAAACTTTTCCCTGCTATAAAAAACAAACTCAGTATTAATAAAAAATTTTTCATCTCAATATCAGGATTTACAAATTTTATTTATTCTTCAAAAAATCTTTAACAAAAAACCTATCATCACTTCAAACCTTTTGCCAGCCTATCTTACAAGCGACACCATTCCTTTTTGTACAACCTTAACGCCTTGTGTATTTATTCCTTCAGCAACCCACAGGTAAGTTTCTACAGGTTGAATTACGCCTTTAAACCTTCCATCCCATCCAGTGTTCGGATCTTCTGTTGTGAAAATTAAATTTCCCCATCTGTTATAAACACTGAAGTAATGAAACGTTTGAATGCCAACTAATATTGGTTTAAGTACATCATTAACACCATCATTATTTGGTGTAAACACTTTCGGCACATAAATATTAAGTGGTATAAAATGAATCTTCGCCGGGCTGCCATTAATAATTGATTTGCTTGCAACGATTGCTGTAACAGTTGCGTCGCCTGCTTTTTTACTTATCAACTCAATAATTGCATTACCGTTTGAATCTGTAATAACAGGTTGCGCAGTAATAATAGTTGCATCGCCGGTTGCAACAGCAAATGTAACAGGAATGCCTGCAAGCGAAACGCCGTTCTGGTCTGCAATATGCGCCTTCACAGCATTTGTGGTTTGCCCGTCGGCCAATGCGTTGTTTGTTACAACCGCTATATATGTTGAATCATTGGTAACGTCAGGTTCATTTGCAAACATTACAATTGCAGGGCTGCCATTTGTAATTGCAACGCCATCCATTGTTGCAGTAACACTTACCGTGTCTGCAATCATGCTGGTTAATTTAATAATTGCATTACCGCTGCTATCTGTGGTTACGGTATCGCTTCCTACAAAAGTTGCAGTGCCGCTTGCTATTGTAAAAATTATTGTTTGATTAGGAACACCGTTTCCATTTGCATCTGCAATGTGTGCCTTCACGCTGTTTGTTGCAGTTCCGTTTGCAACAGCATTGTTTGTAACCACACTTAATGTAGTTGAAGAATCATTAATCGCGGCTGCGCCGGAAACAAAAGTTACAATTGCAGGGCTGCCATTAATAATCGCAACACCATTAACTGTTGCAGTAATATTTACCTTGCCCGCAATATTGCTGATAAGCGTAATAACCGCGTCACCAGTGGCATTCGTCTTCACCGTATCAGTTCCAACAAATGTTCCTGTGCCACTTGCTATCGTAAATATTATGGTTTGATTTGCCAATACATTTCCGGCAGAATCTGTTATGTGCGCGTTTACACTATTGGTTGCAGTATCGTTTGCAACAGCATTATTTGTTACCACTGTTAATACAGTAGTGCTTACAGTAACGCTTGGCGGTGATGAATTAAATGTTACAACCGCTGGGCTGCCATTAATAATAGTTACTCCGTTAATGCTTGCGGTGATATTTACATTTCCAATTGTTGTACTGTTTATTAATATCGTTGCGTTGCCGTTTGCATCGGTTGTTAATGTTGCTGTTCCAACAAAATTTGCAGTGCCACTCGCAATGCTAAATACCACAGTTTGATTTGCAACAGCATTTCCATTTGCATCTGCAACATGAACTTTTACACTGTTTGTTGCTGAACCATCTGCGACAGCATTATTTGTAACCACAATTAATTTAGTTGCAGTATCATTAGCAGATGCTGCGCCAGCAACAAATGTTACAATTGCAGGGCTGCCATTTGTGATAGCAAGATTATTAACAGTTGCGGTAACATTTACTTTACCTGCAACAGTGCTTGTAAGATTGATAACTGCGTCCCCAGTGGCATTTGTTGTTACTGTATCTGTTCCAACAAAGGTTCCTGTGCCGCTTGCTATGGTAAATATTATTGTTTGATTAGATAAAGCATTTCCATTTGCATCTGTAATATGCGCCTTCACACTGTTTGTCGCGATGTTGTTTGCGGCAGCATTATTTGTTACCACACTTAATAATGTTGTACTAACCGTTACGCTTGGCGGAGCCGAATTGAAAGTTACCATTGCAGGGCTGCCATTAATAATAGTTACGCCGTTTACAGTTGCCGTAATATTTACAACACCAGCAACCGTACTATTTAGTGTAATGGTTGCATTGCCATTTGCATCTGTTGTTACGGTTGCGCTTCCAACAAAATTTGCAGTACCGCTTGCTATATTAAATGATACGGTTTGATTGGCAATTATATTTCCATTTGCGTCTGCAATATGAACTTTCACACTGTTGGTTGCAGTTCCATTTGCCAAAGCATTATTTGTAACGACAGATAATTTTGTAGCTGTATCATTAACAGATGCAGGCCCGACAACAAATGTTACAATTGCAGGGCTGCCATTTGTTATGTTCAATCCATTAACTGTTGCGGTGATATTTACTTTGCCCACAACACCACTAATAAGCGCGATAACCGCGTCGCCACTGGCATTCGTTAATACAGTATCTGTTCCAACAAATGTTCCTGTGCCACTTGTTATTTTAAATATGATGGTTTGATTCGCTAAAACATTTCCACTTGCATCTGTAATATGTGCCTTCACACTGTTTGTAGCCAAATTATTCGCGATAGCATTATTTGTTACCACGCTTAATAAAGTAGTACTAACTGTAACGCTTGGCGGCGATGAATTAAATGTAACAATTGCAGGGCTGCCATTAATAATAAGGTTGCCATTAACCGTTGCAGTGATGTTTACATTACCAGGAACAGTGCTGTTTAAAGTGATGGTTGCATTACCATTTGCATCAGTTGTTACAGTTGCTGTTCCAACAAAAGTTGCAATGCCGCTTACGATATTAAATGTTACTGTTTGATTGGCAACTGCATTGCCCGTTGCATCTGCAATATGAACTTTTACACTGTTTGTTGCAGTGCCGTTTGCGATTGCATTATTTGTTACAACAGATAATTTAGTTGCTGTATCATTAACAGATGCTGCACCAACTACAAACGTTACAATTGCAGGGCTGCCATTTGTTATAGCAACTCCATTTACAGTTGCGGTGATATTTACTTTTCCTGCAACTACGCTTGTGAGCGTGATAACCGCATCACCACTAGCGTTCGTTTTCACTGTATCTGTTCCAACAAAAGTTCCGGTGCCACTTACTATTTTAAAGATTATAGTTTGATTAGGTAGTGCATTTCCATTTGCATCGGTGATGTGTGCGTTAACACTGTTTGTTGCGGTGTTATCTGCGACAGCATTATTCGTTACAACAGTTAATTTAGTTGTACTTACAGAAACACTTGGCGGGCCAGATATGAAAGTTACAATTGCAGGGCTGCCATTAATAACATTTACCCCATTAATACTTGCAGTGATACCAACATTACCCGCAACATTACTTTTAATAGTGATTGTTGCGTTGCCACTCGCATCTGTAGTTACCGTTGCAGAACCAACGATGGTTCCGGTGCCACTTACAATAGAAAAAGTTACTGTTTGATTGGCAACGATATTTCCATTCGCATCTGTAACGTGAACTTTTACACTGTTTGTGGCAGTGCCGTTTGCAACTGCATTATTTGTTACCACAGATAATTTAGTTGCTGTATCATTAACTGATGCTGCACCTGCAACAAATGTTACAACTGCCGGGCTGCCATTAATAATGCTTACGCCACTTACCTGCGCTGTGATATTTACGTTGCCTGCAACCGTGCTAGTTATATTAATAACGGCATCGCCGGTTGCATTGGTTGTTACGGTTGCTGTTCCAACAAAAGTTCCGGTACCACTTGCAATGGCAAACGTTACAGAAACATTCGGAACAGGGTTTCCATGTGCATCAACAATATGGGCGTTTACACTGTTGGTTGCAACATTATTTGCAATAGCATTATTTGTTACAACCGTTAATTTAGTTGCAGCATTGGTAACGCTTGATGCATCTGCAATAAACGTTACAACAGCAGGGCTGCCATTCGTTATTGCGTTGCCGCCTATTGTTGCAGTAATATTTACATTGCCTGCAACCGTGCTGGTTAATTTTATAATTGCATTTCCGTTTGCATCGGTTGTTACGGTTCCACTTCCAACGAAAGTTCCTGTGCCGCTTGCAATCGCAAAAGTTACTGTTTGATTCGCAACCGGGTTGCCGTTTGCATCTGCAATATGTGCCTGAACGCTGTTTGTTGCCGTGCCATTTGCTGCAACATTATTTACCACAACGCTTAATGCAGTTAATGCATTTGTAGTTGATGGCGCTGCCGCCACAAATGTTACTATTGCCGGGCTGCCATTTGTTATATTAATACCATTTACAGTTGCTGTGATATTTACATTTCCCGCAACGATACTGTTTAATGTGATGGTTGCATTTCCACTTGCATCTGTTGTTACGGTTGCGCTTCCAACAAATGTTGCGGTGCCGCTTGCAATCGCAAATACGATTGTTTGATTTGCAGTCGGGTTTCCGTTTGCATCTACAACATGCACTTTTACACTATTTGTTGCCGTGCCATTTGCAATCGCATTATTTGTTACAACACTTATTGCTGTTAATGCATTTGTAACCGATGGCGCTGCCGCAACAAACGTTACAATTGCAGGGCTGCCATTCGTTATAGCGGTTCCATTAACTTTTGCAGTGATATTTACATTTCCCGCAACGGTGCTTGTTAATGTGATTGTTGCATTGCCGCTAGCATCTGTTGTTACAGTTGTGCTTCCAACAAAATTTCCTGTTCCACTTGCTATCGCAAAAGTTATAATCTGGTTAGCAACCGGGTTTCCGTTTGCATCAACAACATGCACTTTTACACTATTTGTTGCCGTGCCATTTGCGATGGCATTGTTCGTTACAACACTTATTGCTGTTAATGGATTTGTAGTTGATGGCGCTGCTGCAACAAATGTTACAACTGCCGGGCTGCCGTTTGTTATATTAATACCATTTACAGTCGCGGTGATATTTACATTGCCTGCAACTGTGCTCGTTAATGTGATTGTCGCGTTTCCACTTGCATCGGTTGTTACTGTTGCGCTGCCAACAAAAGTTCCGGTGCCACTCGCTATTGCAAATACGATTGTTTGATTTGCAGTCGGGTTTCCATTGGCATCTACAACATGCACTTTGACACTATTTGTTGCAGTGCCGTTTGCTGTCGCATTGTTTGTCACAACGCTTAATGTTGTTAAAGGATTTGTAACTGATGGTGCTGCTGCAACAAACGTTACAATTGCAGGGCTGCCATTCGTTATATTAACACCATTTACAGTTGCGGTGATATTTACATTTCCCGCAACAGTACTGTTTAATGTGATTGTCGCATTTCCACTGGCATCTGTTGTTACAGTTGTCGTTCCAACAAAAGTTCCTGTACCACTTGCTATTGCAAATACGATTGTTTGATTTGCAGTCGGGTTTCCGTTTGCATCAACAACATGCGCCTGCACGGAGTTTGTGGCTGTTCCGTTTGCAATGGCATTATTCGTTACAACGCTTAATGCCGTTAATGGGTTTGTGGTTGACGGCGCTGCAGCAACAAATGTTACAATTGCAGGGCTGCCGTTTGTTATATTATTTCCACCAACAGTTGCGGTGATGTTTACATTACCCGCAATTGTACTGTTTAAGGTGATTGTTGCATTTCCATTTACATCTGTTGTAACCGTTGCACTTCCTACAAAAGTTGCTGTTCCGCTTGCAATAGCAAAAGTTACGGTTTGATTTGGCGTTGGATTTCCGTTTGCATCTACAATATGCGCCTGTACTGAGTTTGTGGCCGTTCCATTTGCAACGGCATTATTTGTTACAACACTTAATGCTGTTAATGGGTTTGTGGTTGATGGCGCTGCAGCAACAAATGTCACAATTGCCGGGCTGCCAAAAGTTATATTATTTCCATTGACAGTTGCGGTGATATTTACATTTCCAGCAACTGTACTGTTTAATGTGATTGTTGCATTTCCACTGGCATCTGTTAAAACTGTTGCGCTTCCAACAAAAGTTCCTGTACCGCTTGCAATCGCAAAAGTTACACTTTGGTTTGGCGTTGGGTTTCCATTGGCATCTACAATATGCGCCTGCACTGAGTTTGTCGCAGTTCCATTTGCAATGGCATTATTTGTTACAACGCTTAATGCTGTTAATGGATTTGTGGTTGATGGCGCTGCTGCAACAAATGTTACTATTGCCGGGCTTCCAAATGTTATACTGTTTCCACCAACGGTTGCTGTAATATTTACATTTCCTGCAATGGTACTCGTTAATGTTATTATTGCGTTTCCATTTGCGTCTGTTACAACTGTTGCACTTCCAACAAAAGTTCCAGTTCCACTTGCAATGGCAAAAGTTACACTCTGGTTTGGTGTAGGATTCCCGTTTGCGTCCACAACATGCGCCATTACTGAGTTTGTGGCCGAAGCGTTTGCCATGGCATTATTTGTTACAATGCTTAATGCCGTTAATGGGTTTGTAGTGGACGGCGCCGCTGCAACAAACGTTACAACAGCCGGGCTGCCATTAGGTATATTATTTCCATTTACAGTTGCGGTTAAATTTACATTTCCTGCAACAGTGCTGTTTAAAGTAATAACGGCATCGCCGCTTGCATTAGTAAATACAAGTGGTAATCCAACCAAAGTTCCGGAGCCGCTCATTATGCTAAAAATCACACCCTGGTTTGCAACCGGGTTTCCGTTTGCATCAGTAATGTGCGCGCTTACACTATTTGTTGCTACACCGTTTGCTACGGCATTATTTGTTACTACGCTTAATATGGTTGTTGGTGCAGTTGCTACTGCTGGGCCGGCCACAAAAAATACAATGGCAGGGCTTCCGAAAGTGATGCTAACACCATTCACTTTTGCGGTTACAGTTACTGTGCCGATAACTGTGCTTGATAAATCCAACACCGCATTTCCAAACGCATCAGTTACAACAACCGGGTTAATTCCACTAGCACCGTTATTGATTGTGAAAGTCACGTCCTGCCCTGAAACCGGCAATCCCAGCGCATCTGCAAGGTGCACTGTAATACTGTTTTTTGCATTGCCATCTGCGACAGCGTTGTTGGCAGTTACAGTCAGGTTGGTCAGCGGATTAGTAACATCCACAGGGCCGGCTGTGTTTGTATTAAAATAAGAATGATGATTTTTTTCAGCAGGAGATGCAACTGTTTTTGTTGCAGCAACTATTGTAAAAAACAGTAAGTATGCCAGCGCAGAAAATAAATTTTTGCGGCAGTTCAAAAGTGTTTGCAGTATCGGGTTTCCGGGTTTCATAAGCCAACTAATAGTTATGGAATTATACAACTCTCTGGTTCATTAATCAATAAAAATATAATTACCGTGGTAAATACTTTGGGATGATTAAAAATGTTTCCGGGGAATTGACTAAAAAATGGCTTTCGGTTTCAGGTACAATTATTTTCATTACTGGATTTTTTGTTATCTTTTTTTAAATAACACACTATATAAGGAACGCAAAATAGTGAGAAAAATTACTCAATAAGCATTTACACCTATAAATATAGATTTCTATTTACAGATAATCTCAAAAAAAATGGATGCCTCACATTATTCCGGCAATCGTGAATGAAGAAAAACCAATTCCAAATTTTATAAATTTTTTTTCCAAAATGCAAATAATAAATTTTTAGAATTAACGTAACCACTTACTTTATTTACAATTATTTTTCATCATTAATAAGTGTAAATAATTATAATAAAACTCATGCCATAATAATCAACCTTTTGAAAGTAAATGTTTTTCATTCAACATTTATCTTTGTCAATAGTTTATATAATTTTTGAAAAAGAAATTCAACATGTCAAAATTATTTTCGCCACTCACAATAAAAAGTATCACATTAAAAAACAGGATTGCCATTTCGCCAATGTGCCAATATTCTTGCGAAGATGGATTTGCAACCGACTGGCATTTTGTGCATCTCGGCAGCCGAGCCGTTGGCGGCGCCGGATTAATAATTCAGGAAGCAACTGCAGTTTCGGAAGAAGGCCGCATTTCTCCCGGCGATGCGGGAATTTATAAAGATGAACATATTCAAAAATGGAAAACCATCACATCTTTTATTAATGAGCAAGGCGCAATTGCAGGCATCCAACTTGCACATGCAGGGCGAAAGGCAAGCTGCAATGTGCCTTGGAAAAATGGAAAACAAATTGCCATAAAAGATGGTGGCTGGAAAACTTTTGCGCCATCTGCAATTCCTTTTTATGATGAAGATGAAGCGCCCGAAGCATTAACGGAAGAAGGAATAAAAAAAGTTATTAATGATTTTAAAAGCGCTGCCGGGCGTGCATTACAGGCCGGTTATCAATTAATAGAAATACATGCTGCGCATGGATATTTGATCAACGAATTTTTATCGCCGCTTAGTAATAAAAGAACCGATAATTATGGCGGAAGTTTTGAAAACCGGATTAAACTTTTAACAGAAATTATTGACGCCATTAATACAATCTGGCCAAAAAATTTACCATTGTTTGTACGCATTTCTTCAACCGATTGGGCCCATGGCGGATGGAACGCAGATGATTCTGTAAAGCTTGTGGAAATTTTAAAAAATAGAAATGTGGACCTGGTTGATTGCTCTTCTGGCGGCGTAGTTGGCCATGTAAAAATTCCTGTGGCGCCAGGTTACCAGGTGCAATTTGCAGAACGCATAAAAAAAGAAACCGGCATATTAACAGGCGCTGTTGGCTTAATAACCGAAGCGCAACAAGCCGAAGAGATTTTGCAAAACAACAAAGCCGATTTAATAATCATTGCACGCGCATCATTGCGTGATCCATATTTTCCTTTGCATGCTGCAAAAATTTTAGGCGATGAATTAAGTTGGCCGGTTCAATATGAGAGAGCGAAAAATTGATTTATCATATTTGATTTTGGATTTATGATTTTTAAAAAAATTGCGCATCTGTAAATAAAATTCTTCTGGTTCAGATCGCCGATAAATACAATGTTGAATTAACTTTCAATGAAAATCTTATCGAATTAATTTTGCAAATCGTACTATAGACAAAAGCTCATTAATAATCAAATGTACAAGTGTGCGACGCCAATGAAGCTTAATTATTATCAAATGCCCGGTACAAAAAAAGTTGACAGATGACAGTGTTCAGTTGACAGAATTTAATTTTTTATTGCAGAAAAATAATTTGGAATGTTGACGTTAAAATTTGTTGCATCGCAATCAACAACATTAATAATTTTACTTTTTAATTTTTGTTTTTTATTTTTTACTTTTTACTTTTTTTTCCATTAATAATTTTCACATCTCCACATTTTCAAATTTTCAAATCAAACCCGCTTCACATCAACAGAAACATGCAGCTTGTGTGGGCCACTGTTCATGATGATTCCTTTTAGCGGAGCGATGTCTGCATAATCTCTTCCCCAACCAATTGTAATGTGTTGGCCAGCCGGAATAATATTATTTGTCGGATCGAAATCTATCCATCCGCTGCCTGGAATAAATGTGGAAAACCACGCATGCGATGCATCTGCGCCAACCAATTTTTCAGTGCCTTTTGGCGATAAGGTTTCTATATAACCGCTCACATAGCGCGCGGGCAAACCAACTGCGCGAATGCATGCGATGGCAAGATGTGCAAAATCCTGGCACACGCCTTTTCGCTCTTTCATTACAACTAATAATGGCGTGGAAACGGTTGTTAATCCCGGAGTGAATTTGAAATCTTTATAGATGCGTTGCATCAATTCGTGCGTGGCTTCAAATGCAGGCCTGGCGGGCGTAAACGACTTTTGTGCATAGGCAATAATTGCTTCATCGCTTGCCGTTAATGCAGTTTCTGGAATGTATTGTTTTACTTCATTAATGTCTTCATTTAATTGTTGTAAAATTTCAATTACTTCCTGCCATAAAATATTTTTATTAATAATTTGCGTTGATGCGAAATCATTTTTTTCGATTTCTGAATAAACAGTTACGGTTAATTTTTTATGTTCTTTTTCTATGGCGAAATAAACCACTTTGTTGCCAAAAAAATCATCGTATTGGTTTAAAATATCTGGTTGCGGAATTATAGAAATAGAAGCGCTGGTACAAATTTGCTGATCCGTTTTTCTTGGAACAAGCCGCGCAATATTGTGGCACAAACTCACGGGTTCATAATAAATATATTCCGTTTTATGTGTCACTTTATAGTTCATATAATTTGTGAAATCGTATTATCGCCAGAAGCAAATAATTGTTTTTGCGCCTGCGCATGTTTGAAATAAGTTTTTGAAATGACGTTTGGTATGGCTGACAACAACGCATACATTTTTGATAAAAAATTATCGAGGTTTATGTACTGCGATTTATCGTTGTACATTAACGACAACTGATCTTTATCTGCATGCTTTAATAAATTATATGCCTCCGTTATTAAGCGATCATGTTCGCTTGTTGTATTGTCGTTGTTTGTTTTTGGAAGATTAAATAAATATGCTTTTAAACGATCCAATTGATAAGTTAGTGAACGCGGATTATTCGCATCAAACAACATTAAATCAAGTACAAGCGGCAACTGAATGGGCGCGCGGTATTTATAACGATAGTTCACCAAACTTTCATTGCTTATTAATACCGTTTCCTGCAAGTTGTATTCAACTTCATCATCAAATTTATTTACCAATGTTGACCGAAGCATGCTTATTAATAAAAGGCTTTGCTCAATTTTTCTCCCGGTGTCAAGCATCATCCAACCCTGATCGCGTGAAATACTTTCGCGGTTTAAACCAATAAATGCAACCATCGAAGTAATTAAACTGTCTGATGTATTCAGCATTTTTAAATGGCTGCTGCCTGTTGCATCTTCAACCAATTCTATTTGTTCTTCCATCTCGCGCAGCACGCGCCAGGTGTCGGTCGACCAATGTTCGCGCACTGCATAAACTGATTTGCTGAACAGTAAAAAATTATATTTTAAACTGCCATTTCTTTTTTCATTAAACAAAATATCTTTCAGTTCTTCCCACGGATTAATAAGTTTTTTTGCACCATCATCACCAATAAAGCCGGGATACGTGCATGTATATAATGTAAGCGCAGCGAGTAAATTTTTTTCTGTTTGTATATCATCATCTGCCAATAATTTATTGCCGGCAGCAACAAATTGCATCACCGTTCTTTGAAAACGTGCGTTGCCTAAAACGCGTTCAATATATCTTCCGACCCAAAATAAATTTTCTGCAACATGGCTTGGTATCATTCCATTTGTTGCTGTAATTTCAACAGCAATTTGTTCTTTGTTGGCGTTTAATTTTCTTCCGGGTTCTGGTGAAATAATCCATGTGTCTTTACTAATTCCGCCAAGCTGGTTTGATATTAAAAAATTTCCAACATCTGCAGAAGTGCGGCTGAGCCCGCCCGACATTGCCGTGTAACTTTCATTATTGCTTACCAAAAAACTTCGGAACAAAACTTTTCGCGGTTCTATTTTCCCATTTACCAAAGATGGTGTAAAAGAAAAATCAACTTTTTCCTGGCCAACATATAATGACGGGTGCGATTTTATTTGTTGTTTTAATTCACTTAATTGTTGTGCCGAAAGTGATGCGCCATCAATGGATGAACTTCCCATGGAATCACGGTAAATTCTTTTTATAACCAACGACTGAATATTTTCAAGCACATAATTCATCTCTTTATTTTGTCCGCACCACCACGATGCAATCGTTGGCATTATTAAATCTTCATTAAAAAAATATCTTGATAAACTTTGCAAAAACGGCATCAGTCCTGGGTTTTCGAGCACGCTGCTTCCTAAAGGATTTGCAATGCTTACATTGCCGCTTCGCACCGCTTGCAGCAAACCTGGTATACCAAGTTGCGAATCTTCTTTCAACTCTAACGGATCACAATACACATCATCAACGCGGCGAAGTATTACATCAACCCTTTCTAAACCGCCCAAAGTTTTCAGCCATACAAAATTGTCTTTCACCATCAAATCATTTCCCTGAACAAGTGTATAACCAAGATGTGATGATAAATAAGAATGTTCAAAATAAGTTTCGTTGCCCGGGCCGGGCGTTAATATTACAATGCGCGGATTTTGTTTTTGTTGCGGCGCAATTTCATTCAAACCATTTCTTAATGCATTAAAGTAAGATGAAAGTTGCCGCACTTTTAAACCATTAAACACTTCAGGAATTACGCGCGTCATCGCCATTCTATTTTCCAGCGCATAGCCAGAACCAGACGGAGCCTGTGTTCTATCATTAACGATCCATATTTTTCCATCGGGGCTGCGCGCCATATCTGCTGAATACAAAATCAAATTATGCTTTCCCGGCAAAGCAATGCCTGCGCACTGCCTTATAAAACCTGCGTGATTATAAATCAGATCCATCGGCAGCAAACCGTTCTTAATTAATTTGCGTTCGCCATAAATATCTTTCAGCAGCAAATCCAGCAGCACCGCGCGTTGTGTGAGGCCGGCTTCGATCATTGTCCATTCCGTTTTGGTTACAAGAAATGGAATAAGATCCAATTTCCACGGGCGGTTTAATCCTGAAGGATCGCCATAAATATTATAGGTTACGCCATTTTCTTTAAGCATGCGCAACACATCTTTATGCCGGTTTTGTATTTCCGGGTTGCCCAATTCTGTAAACGATTGAAAGAATGCAGCCCAGTGTGGGCGCAGGTTTCCGTCTTCACCCAACAATTCATCATAAGAATAATCAGTACTGAAATAATGCTGAAAAACAGGATCCGAATGCAGGTTTGAAACCATTAATAAAATTTAAACAGCGCCGGTTATTTGTATTAAGTAAAAGTAAAAAATAAAAAATAAAAAAATTGAAGTACTTCCTACAAACGATCACTGCTAATTGTAATCTATAATATTTTTTACCAAGCAGTTGAATTTCTATTAAGCTTCATTGGCGTCGCACACTTGTACTTTGGGTTTTCTATTCGGCAATGATCGTTTGTTAATGAACTTTGTTTTTCAAACATTCAACATTCAATGATCAACATTCAATAATCAATGAGTGTTGAATATTGAATGTTGGTTATTGAATGTTTTTTAACTGCAGAGAAACTTTGTTCCTATGTGGTTCTCTGTGGCCCAACAAAAAGTTGAGCAAAGAAAAAAATGTACAAGAGTGCGACGCGACTGATGATGATTAATGAACCAAAAGATCGGACAATAAATTAATTTGAAAATTTGAAGATGTGAATTTGAAAATGCATTTATTAATGCTGATTTAATAACGCAATTTATTAATGATAATAAAACTCGCATCACGAATCACGTATCGAAACTCATTAATCAAATCGCAAATTCCTGATGCAGCGCAGGAATGACAACATCTGCAAAGCCAGCGTCCGTCAGCGTTTCATGAAATGCTTGTTGCACTTCATAATCTCCATGAACGATGAATAATTTTTTTACAAGCTTCGCATCCTGGCAACTTAAAAAACGCAACAAATCTTTATAATCTCCGTGTGCGCTCATGCTTCTTATGCTTCCAACTTCTGCATGCACTTCATGCAATACGCCGAAAATACTTATCTCTTTTATGCCTGCAATCAATTTGCCACCGAGCGAATGCGGCTCGCAATAACCGACCATTAATATCGTGTTGCGGCTGTTTTCAATGTTGTTGCTGATGTGGTGTTTTACGCGCCCGGCTTCCGCCATTCCACTTGCAGAAATTATTACGCAAGGTTCATTTCTGTAATTAAGCGATTTTGATTCGGCAACAGATTGTATATATTTTAGACCGTTAAAAGCAAACGGATCATTATCCGTTTTTAAAACACTTTGAATATTATTATTAAATAGTTTCGGATATTTTTTTACAATTTCCGTAACCGTAATGCTAAGCGGGCTGTCAACAAAATAATCAAGCTTTGGCAACTTGTTTTCTATTTCCAACTGATTTAATGCAAACAATATTTCCTGCGTGCGGCCCACGCTAAATGCGGGTATTATCAGTTTTCCTTTTTTATCCAGACAAGTTTTTTCAATCCATTGCAATAATAAATCAGGCGTTGAAACGTCTGGATCATGCAAGCTGTTTCCATAAGTTGATTCAATCAACATATAATCTGCCTGCGGAAATTTTTCTGGCGATTTTAAAATGATATCTGTGTACCGGCCAACATCTCCGCTAAAAGTCAACGCTGTTTGTTTTCCATTTTCATTAATCTTTAAATGCACTGCGGCGCTGCCAATAATATGTCCTGCATCGGTGTACATAAATTGTACATTATCATCAATCGCAAGCCACGTATCGTATTCAACAGTTTCAAACAAATCGTTTGCGCGTTTCGCATCTTCTTCGCTGTATAATGGTTGCAAATATGTTTGGCCTTCAGCGATTCTTTTTTTATTTACATATTTTATATCCGCTTCCTGTATGCCTGCGGAATCTTCGAGCAATACACTTGCTAATTCCTTTGTTGCGGGTGTGCAAAATATTCTTCCTCTAAAGCCATCTTTCACAAGTTTCGGTATTAATCCGCTGTGGTCAATATGCGCGTGGGATAAAATCAAATAATTAATTTCCGAAGGAGCAAAACCCCAGTTGCGGTTTAATGATTCCGTATCTGCGCCCATGCCCTGGAACATGCCGCAATCCAATAAATATTTTTTGCCGTTATCAAGCGTAAGCAAATGTTTTGAGCCGGTAACAACACGCGCCGCTCCATGGAAAGCAATCTTCATAAATTTATTTTATTATAAATAGTTAATAATAAATCAAGGAACAAGGTTCAAGAAACAAGGTTCAAGAATCAAGGTTCAAGAATCAAGGTTCAAGGAACAAGATTCAAGCTAACATCATTATCAATTATCAATTAATAATTATTTCTTCTTCGCTTTAAAAGACCAGGTAATAAAAAACTCTGCAACAATTTCTCCTGCATTATTAATGCCCGCAGATTTTGCGATAATTGTTTGTCCTTCGCCAGTTGCAACTGCGGCTTCAATCGTGTCGCTGATTGCCAAACCATCATTGCAAATAAAAGTTGTTAATCCTGTTGCTTTCTTAAAATAATTTGCTTCCAGTTTTATTACAAGCATCGATACTGCTGGCGAACGTTTATAAACATGCATCAATCCAAGTGTGCCCGTACTCATTTCTGCAGCCATGGCAAGACAAGCAAAATAAGTGGAGCGAAAAGGATTTGTTGAAAACCATTTATACGGAACAATTACTTCGCATTTATTTTCATTAATACTTTTTACACGAACGCCGGAAAAATATGCGCTTGGCAGTTTCGAAAATAAAAACATCCTGAACTTAACAGGATGTTTTATCATTTTAATAAATGCGTTTGTATTCGGGTTCATAAAAAATTATTTATACAATGAAGCATCCATTGCCTGCGGCGTCCATTGCAATAAAAATTCGTACACTTTCTTTTGGTTATAACTTCTGCCCTGCTCTAAATATTCTGAATTTTGCGTGTGGATCCTGTTTCCATTTTCATCTAAAATAATAAACACGGGAAACCCGAAACGCTGTGGGTACCCATATTTCGCGAAGATTTTGTTATTCATATTTTCCTTGCTGTAATTCAAATGATACACAACAAAACATTTATTTATTAATGAATCAATCGATCCATTTGCCTGCGAAAATTTATTAAACTCAATGCACCAACTACACCAGTTTCCGCCGGCTTGCAGCAACACATTTTTATTTTCTGCCTTCGCTTTTTTTACAGCCGCAGCAATATCATTTTCTGCGTTTGCATTCACATCATAAATTTTTGTGTCTGTCGTTTGTGCTTTTGCATTAATATAAAAAACTGCAATAAAAATTATTAATAAAATTTTCTTCATCATTTTAATTTTTGTCTTTACTATGATTTTTGATTAGTGATATTAATATGATCTTTAAATAAATCTTATCAATGTCATCAATTTTAATCATTTATTTTTTACCAAGCATTCCATCTTTATTCATCTTCATTGGCGTCGCACTCTTTTACTTTTTGTTCATTAGTGAACTGTGATTCGATTTTTTCAATCTTTGTTTTTTACTTTTTCCAATCTTTCATTATAATATTTTACAAAAATTATTATACCAATTACAATATAAGTAACCGTTAATAAAACATTGTTTACATGCATAAAATGATTGTCAGGATACAAATCATTAAAAAAAAGAGCGCACAACATAATCAGCAGGCACGCAATAAGCGCGCCATTCAAAATAATTTTGATCATAAGTAAGGTTTAATATTATATAATTATCAAAACAAAAATGCAACTAAAAAAAAAACGAAAAACCGTTGAAGGTTTATAACCATTTTTATAACTTCATCACCATGCAAAACTTCAAGTTTTACAAGGCAAAAACATCATTCAAAAAATCTCATTAATCCAACAAATCCCAGTTAAGAATTATTTATCAATCTCCACAATGCAGGCCACCGCGCCACTTCCATTTCCATCAACTTTAAAATGCATATTGCCTTTCGCCGTTGCATCAAAATGCACACTGCGGATTAACTTGGAAGATAAAATTGTATTAAACCGTGAAGCATAATCCTGCTGCGGGTTCTGGCTTATTTGCTGGTTAATCGCATTCCAGTTTAATGAATCTTTGCTCACAACAACTGCAATGAAATCTTTATTGCCAATACTATCAGCCTTCATGCTTTTATCATTCGGAAATAAACGGTAACCTGCAATGCCGCAAAACGGAGAATATTTTGTTTTTGTCGGATCGTTTTTACTTGGATAAGGAAACAAAGTATAACTCGTTCCATCCGTTTCTTTTCCAAAAACATAAATATAACATTCAGTGGAATTCTTCACTTCCATTTTAAATTTTGTTCCCGGCCTCATCGTTGATGTCGTTTCAAAAATATTTGAAGAAGCATTTTTTAATGGAATATAAGCACCTGCAACAGTTTTTGTTCCGTTCGTTGTAACCTGCACCAAGCCTATCTCGCATTCAAACGGTGCATTGGCATTTGCAGCAGAACCCATACTTTCAAGCCCGTAAGCTTCGCGTACAAAAGTTTTAAAATCAGTATAACGCACCCACGCAAAACCATTATTTCCCCATTGCGATCCCCAACTATTCATAATTAAAAATGAGCCACCATTTTTAGCGTCATCATAACCAACAACGCATTGTGCGTGGCCACCAAAACCCTGCATGCTATAATCATCCTGCGTTGGCGTCCACGCATCTTGTCCCATCATGGGTTGCATATAACTTCCGCCAACCATCATACCAATTACAACCGGCGCACCTTGTGCCAGGTTTTCTTTTATCGCGCGCAAATCAATTGCATCAGTCCTGTCGCCAACAGTTAACCGGTTTGCGCCGCGCATTTTAAATTGCTGCGCTTCATCAAGCAATTGCCTGTCGGGTTGTTTGCTGCAATCCTGATCATTGTAAGAAAACTGATCATAAGGAACAGCGCCACGTTGTATCATAAACTGCATCGCATTTTGTATTAATGCACCATCACAACCATCCATTCCTATTTGATTATATAAAAACGACGGGCTGAATTTTAAACTGTTTGGATCTTTTCCTGTGCGCACAGCTTCTACAATTGTGCGCGCACCATAAGCGCTACTCCACGCAACGCAACTTCCCTGCTTTCCCTGGTCGCCAACAGCTGGCGCATATTTTTGAAGGTTTGCAGATTCAGGCAAAGGGTTTTTTGAATTGTCTGCAGCAAGCGGTTCATAAATTTTTGCTTTATCAAACTGGCGCGGATCAAGTATTCCGCCAGTTGCGAGTTGTGCAACATTTTGTATCGAACCAAGATTACAACCTCTTCCAAAAAAGAAATAACCAGCAGCAAGCACAACCAACAATAAAATAAGTTTCGGCCCGCGAAACAACATTAATAATAATGGCAGCAATTGAAACAAACCACCACCACCGCCAGAACCGCCACCACCTTCATTTCCACCACCACTTTCCTGCGGATCAATCGGATCATCTTCCATTCGTATAGGCATAGTAATAAGATTTGATTAGGATAAATGTAAAGAGTTTTTCGAAAACAAAAATTTTGAAAAACGAAAGAGAGAATTATTAATACCAGCTTCAGTTTTTCATAGCATCATCGTTGCGTCGCAATCCTTTCATCGTTTGTGCTACTATTGAACTTTTGTTATACATTTTACAATCTTTACTCATTAATAATTACAAATTAATAATTATCGCATCCGCATTTTGGCTACAACAATCTTCACTATGGATAATTGTAGTTATTAATAACAAACCATTTTTGTATTTCAATATAAAACACAAAAAATGAAAACAATTTTTATTACCGGCGCATCAACAGGTTTGGGAAAAACAACGGCAAAATTATTTGCATCAAACGGATGGAAAGTAATTGCCACCATGCGCAAACCCGAAAATGAAACAGAATTAAATCTCATTAATAACATCACACTTTTGCCATTGGACGTTACCAATGTTGAACAAATAAAATCAACCACACAAAAAGCAATCGCGCTTGGAAATATTGATGTTGTTTTTAATAATGCTGGTTATGGATTAATGGGGCCATTAGAATCAACAACAGATGATCAGCTGGTTCGCGAAATCAATACAAATCTTTTAGGAGTTATCCGTGTTACACAAGCATTCATTCCTCATTTTCGTGAAAAACAAAACGGACTTTTTATTTCAACCACGTCAATTGGCGGATTAATAACTTTTCCATTCAGTTCCGTTTATCACGCAACAAAGTGGGCCATTGAAGGTTGGAGCGAAAGCATGTCTTATGAATTAAAAAGAATTGGCGTTGTCATTAAAACTGTCTCTCCCGGCGGCATTAAAACAGATTTTTTGAGCCGCTCTGCAGATATGTCTTCGCATCCTGCATATGAAAAATGGATGAAACAATTGTTTGATAATATTAATGAAGATCATTTTACGCCGGCAGAAAAAATTGCTGATGTAGTTTACGAAGCTGCAACAGATGGAAAAGATCAATTAAGATATGTTGCCGGCGAAGATGCCAAAGCATTGTATGAAAAACGTTTGCAAGTTGGCGTTGAAGCTTTCAGAAAAGATTTCGACCAACATTTTTTTGGAAACTAAAAGACAGCATCTGCGGGTTAAATTCTTTAATAAATTTTAATGATTAAATTACTCGTAATAATCATTTTACAAAATGAAATCTCTATCAAAAAAACCGCCGGCGATTATTAATTCTATTTCAGAATTGCACCGCATTTTGAAATTGCCAAAACCTTTGCACCCATTAATAAGCTTGGTTAATTATAGCGACATTAAAGAAGTGCCCGACGAATTCCGCACTTCTTTAATTATGAATTTTTATAAAATTTCTTTCAAAGAAAATAAACATGGAAAAATAAAATACGGGCAAAATTATTACGACTTTGATGAAGGCGGTTTGGTTTTTGTTTCGCCCAATCAATTAATTGCAAGCGCTGGCGGAGAACAGGAATATGCTGGTTATTCTTTATTAATACATCCGGATTTTATAAGAAATTATCCGCTCGGAAAAGACATCAAAAAATTCGGTTTTTTTTCTTATTCAACCAATGAATCTTTGCATCTTTCTGAAAAAGAAAGACAAACTATTTTATCCGTTTTTCAAAATATCCAGCAGGAAATCACATCAACCATCGATGAATTTAGCCAGGATGTAATGATTGCGCACATTGAAGTATTATTAAACTACAGCAACCGTTTTTATAAAAGGCAATTTATTACAAGAAAAGCGGTGAACAATGATTTGCTGGAAAAGTTAGAAACGCTTCTCGAAGATTATTTTAATAACGAAACGGCATTAATAAAAGGTTTGCCAACAGTTCATTTTCTTGCACAACAATTAAACGTTTCACCAAGATATTTAAGCGACATGTTGCGCACATTAACAGCACAAAGTGCACAACAACACATCCACAATAAACTCATTGAAAAAGCAAAAGATATATTATCAACCAGTAATCTCTCAGTCGCAGAAGTTGCATATCAATTAGGATTTGAGCACCCGCAATCTTTTAATAAAATTTTTAAAAGAAAAACAAACTTAACGCCGGTAGAATTTAAGCAGTCGTTTAATTAGTTATTAATAATTATTTTGCCCGTGTTGAAACTATTTCCATCGTTTTAAATTCGCCGGCATCAGACACAACAAACATTTGATTTTTGATCGTGTTGTCGTCAACGTATTGTATTTTTTCTTTTATTTTTAAATCCTTGTTGCTCATCGGCTCAAACATTTTTCCTGTAAATGTAATTGTCTTAGAAGCCGCGTCCCACGTGCCTTCCAGCGTCATCGTGCCAGTCCCGAAATTGTCGATCCATGTCGTCGTAAAAATTTTTTTCGTATTATCATAACCCAATAAACTAAATCCTTCAAAGGGCGTTCCGCCATAATCACCCGTCATTTTTGATTGCTGGTAACGCCCGCCAAGAATCATTGTATTAACAGCAACCGATTTGCTCATCATTGGCTGTTCGCCCGGTTTCATCCATACAGAAACAGCAGCGTTAAATGTGCCATCATATTTCGCCATCATTTTATGAACATCGCCCGGCGTCATATAATCCTGCATCGCTTTCATATCCTGCGCAAATATTTTTGTATTACTAATGCATATCAAAAACAAAACATTAATAAAAATCTTTTTCATAATTGTTAGTTTAGATAATTAAGATAAGAAATTTTTGTG
>Ga0206963_10162_pt1 | contig 22083 bp, 23 predicted proteins | sample Alteio_BWOrgHeat_28_FD_152958 | JGI IMG/M metagenome (GOLD analysis project Ga0206963, IMG submission 152958) | Enriched cells from forest soil in Barre Woods Harvard Forest LTER site, Petersham, Massachusetts, United States -... | ecosystem: Environmental > Terrestrial > Soil > Temperate forest >... | reverse complement strand
CAATATCAATGATGGCCAGTTCATCCACTTCCTTTTCGTTGAATATGCGGACTGCATTGATCGGGTCGCCCACATATTTATAATCTTTGAACTTTACCGACTTCACCAGTCCCCGATGGTGAATCAGTAAAACAGGTATGACCCTTATCCGCTTCAAAGCTTTGCAAAGTTTTCGAGAATCTTCATTCCGTACTTATGACTTTTTTCCGGATGAAACTGGGCGCCATAAATATTATCGCGACTGATAGCTGCCGTGAAATCATAACCGTAGTTGGCCGACAATAATTCGTCGGATTTATTTTCCGGTTGCACATAGTAGGAGTGCACAAAATAAAACCGGGGCTGATCTCCCAGGTTTTCTGTAAGTGCAGATTTCTTTTCCAGGCGAACGTTTGTCCAGCCCATATGAGGAATTTTCAAATCGCCGATCTTCTCCTTTTTGAATTTTACTGTTTTACCTGCGATCCATCCAAGTCCCGGTTCCACACCTTCCTCGCTATTTTCCATCAGCATCTGGAGACCCACGCATATTCCCAGTAAAGGTGTTTTATCTTCCAAAACTTTCCTGGTTACGGCTTCTCTTAAACCCGAGTCATTAAACTGCTTCATACAATGATCAAAAGCTCCAATGCCCGGTAAGATAATTTTTGATGCTGCTTCAATCGTGGATGGATCTGCAGCAAGTACAGATTCATAGCCTGCTTTCTTGAGCATATTTTTGACAGAAGCAAGGTTTCCGACGCCATAATCAACAATCACGAGCATGAGTGAAAATTCAATAGACTATTGTGTAGCTTTTTTTTTCAAAACAGAGCGATATAGATTCTCTGAAGAATACAAAAAAGCTTTGCTACCATATTCTGAGATCGCACGGTCCTGAATTTTTTTTATATCATAGTGACTGTAATCAGCTGCCATCTTCTTTAATGCTTCTGCCAGTTCATGTTCATCGCCCGCTTTTACCAGGATGCCTGACTCTTCATCTACAATATCCTCAGGACCACCACACCTGGTTGACACTACGGGGCAACCGCGCGATAAAGCTTCGATTACGACTACGCCAAAAGTCTCGTGCAAACTGGAAACTACCAATGCATTAGATGCATCCAGTTGTTTTTTTATTTCCTGTTTTGTAATATTTCCTGTGAACTGAACTGAATCCTTCAATCCAAGCTCATCCTGAAGCGCCAGTAATTCATCTTTTAAAGGTCCGTCCCCGCATATTGTCAACTTATAATAAGGATTGCCACTGAAAGCTTTTTTAAATGATTTTAATAAAATATCCAGGCCCTTTTTCCTGTGAAAGGAAGAAATATTAAGAAAACTAAATTGATCAGTATTTAAAACCTTCTTCAAAGTCTCCTCAAAAATGGGATCCATGGTATTGGGCATCACCAGGGCATGAGGTATTTGTCTTCCTAAAAACAATTCAAAGTCGTTCAGGAGCGATTTACTCACTGTAATAAATGCCGAAGCCTTATCGACAATTTCATGCAATATAGGTTTGGCGTCCCTTGGCGCCACACCCAGTTGATAGGATGTAGAATGTTCAGTGTAGATAAATGGTATTTGCTTATGGTTATGAATTCTGAGTGCCAGTGCACCGGCGTTCAAAAATCTTCCATGCGCATGAATGATATCCGGCTTCCCATATTTCCGTTCGTAATAGCGATATGCTGATAAACCGGCGCTTATCCAATTCCTGAGTTTTTTCAGATAACTTCCTTTGCTGTACCAATTGTAATTTTTTCCTTCGATCACATGTATGCCTTCTAAAATATACGTATTGATGTGATTGGCCCTGAGAACCAGGGTTTTTAAAATATTATCGTTGGTGTTTTTTACAAATTCTTTTTCCCAGTAAAGGGTATTCCAGGGTTGCTTTAATTGCTTTTTCAACCTGGCACTCATCGTATCTTCCGGAGATACAGACAGGATGCAAACCTCTGCTATAGTTTTTAGAATGGATGCCTGTGTAAGTTCGAATATGGAGCTTAATATATTGTCAGGATTCAAAGGCTCAGAGCTGATGATCAGGAGCTTCATTATTTCCTTGTAAAAAAGTAAAAGTCAGCCAGACTGCCTTCCGAATCATCATAGTCCTTTGCAGGATATTTATTTTTAATCATCTTCTCCAGTTTCCATTCCGGAAATTTCTTATCAATATATACTGTAAATTTCCGATATAATTCATGTGATGTTACCTGTGGATGATCCAGGTCTGCTCCATAGATGACCACCAGTTTAGAAGCGCTGTTAAACAGATCAGACAGGTATTTCTCATAGACTTCGTTTTCAACCAGGTGAAAAATTACGTCTATTGAAAACGCGGCATCGGACTGATAAATATGATGGTTATCTACAAAAGCCTTGTCATTGTAACTGAAAAAGCTCTTCGATTTATCCTGGCTGAATTTATTGATGCAATGTCTCAAAATCGTTTCCGAAACATCCAGTCCAATATAGGAGGGAATGCTTAGCATTGCCAATTGGTTCCCATCACCGCATCCGAATTCGATTACCTGGTTGATATTATATTCGGCAATCGCTGTATTTAACACCTCCGCCTTAAATTCCGCAAACTTATTGTATGACCCCACCCCAGAATTTCCGCCATGCTTATACCTGTTCTCCCAATAGCTTTTTGAGACAAATGATTCCTTACGCTTAAATAATCTTTTGAACACTTTTTAATCTTTTGTTTTGAGAATATGAATCAAACTGTCCAGCCTGTTAGACAATTTTCTGGCTCCCTTTCCATTCAGGTGATCTGCATCTAAAAAATCATCCTCTTGAAATGTATTATCAGTTAAATAATTTTGATAACTGACATTAGAATATTTCCTACAAAGATTGTCAACACTATCTATTGTTATTTTAAGAAGCCTTTTATCAATATTATTTGTGTAAGAATGCCAAGCGGGTGGTGTGTATATTACAATTCGAACTCCATTCTTCCTAGCTAGTCCAATTAGGTTTTCTACCGTTTCTTCATTGGACTCAAGATAATCCTCATTCATACTTTTAGTATGCCTAAGTGCCGAAACATATCCTGTACTATCAAGATTCCTGTTTTTTTCTAAGGCATGGTCTATTCCAAATCCCAAATCAGAGCAGGTGATATTATTATTTGATTTATGAAAATAATAATCTGATATTCTTTTCAAATTAATACTCAGGCTGTAACTCAGCATTTCATAATGGACAAATCTGCTGCCCGTGCCGTTCAAATCCGAATAAATCGAATAATCCTTTATTCTCCATGATTCAGTTGAATTTTTCATCTCTGAAAAAAGGGTAAAATATGAAATAGGTAATATGATCCATTGGAGAGAGATCAGCTGCTTATTATATTTCTGATAGATTTTATAGTCATATTCTATCGTCTGCGAAACGTAAGCAGCATTATAACAACTTTCACGAAAGAATGCAGGATTTATATCGTAGTAGGCGTGAGAACTTCCCAGGCATAAAACACTAATAGAAGCAGCATTCTTTTCTAAATAATTCTTTTTAGTTTCATAGTCATTAGGAATATTCCTTATAAGCATTTCACCTACTACAAAAATTATCAAAATGGGTAATACAAAGAAAGAAACTCTTCTTAGAAATTTCCGCATGTTAAAACTGGAAATAGATAAATTCCCGCTTTTCGCCCGCGAAATAAAATATCGAAAATACCAGGCTATAATAAAAAACCCACTTAACCGGATTTGACCATTTCCTGCCAATAAAAGATATGGCATATTGTCCTTCTCTGCCTATCCACTCTACTAAGAGAAATATACCAACTAGAGTGAATATTACCAGAGGGTGAAATGTTGAAATAAATGCATTACCCTGAGGTTTCGTGAATATTGATGTGGAAAAGATCTTACCGATTATACTGAAAGCTTTTGAAATACTCTCTGACCTGAAAAATATCCAGGCAAAGACCGTCAAGCCAAAAGTTAGTGATATATTAAAAAAATCATTTAGTGTGGGCCATTTATTCCCAGCAGCTACTATTTCAAGATTATGCCGGTTTCTTTTTAGTAAGAGTAATGGCAAAAAATAAAAAGCATTGAGGGCCCCCCAGGCTATAAATGTCCAGTTCGCTCCATGCCAGAACCCGCTGACAATAAATATGATGAAGATATTTCTCACGCTTTTTAGCTTTCCGGATTTACTGCCGCCCAATGGAATGTATAAATAGTCTCTAAACCAGGATGAAAGAGAAATATGCCATCGTCTCCAGAATTCTGCAATATCTCTGGAAAAATAAGGAAAGGCAAAATTTCTCAACAAATCAATACCAAAAAGTCTCGCAGTTCCAATGGCAATATCCGAATAACCTGAAAAGTCGCAATAGATCTGGAAAGCAAAAAAGATTGCCCCTAGTAAAAGAGTGCTGCCCCCATAATGAGATGAATTATTAAATATCGTATTCACATAATCAGCGACATTATCCGCTATAACAACTTTTTTGAATAGGCCCCATAAAATTTGTCTCAGGCCATCTATCGCTTTCGCATAATCAAATTGTCTTTTTCTCTGAATCTGAGGTAACAAATGAGTTGCGCGTTCTATAGGTCCTGCAACCAATAATGGGAAAAAGCTTACAAACACAGCATACTCTACAAAATTCCTGACTGGTTTAATCCTGTTGTTATAAATATCAATCACGTATGATAACCCATGAAAAGTATAAAAGGAAATCCCAACCGGTAGTATAACCTGGAGAGTCCAAAAATTCGCTTTAATACCAACTTTTGAAAGAGCCTCAGCAAATGAGATAGCGAAGAAATTGTAGTACTTAAAAATCCCTAAAAACCCCAAGTTGATTATCACACTTAACCAAAACCAGAACTTTTTTCTTTTTTGATTTTCAGTTTCATTCATTTTTATACCCGTGAAGAAATCCAACAGTGTCGAAAACATCAGTAGGAAAAGAAATCTATAATCCCAGTAAGCATAAAAGAAATAGCTGGATACCAGTAGTATTAAATTCTGAGCGCTAAGAGACTTATTAGTCACAAACCAATAGAGCAGAAATACTATTGGAAGAAATATGGCGAAGCTAACTGAGTTGAAAAGCATTTTTGAATTTCGTAAAGAGCTACAAATTCTAGGTCCTTGTAATAATTTTTATAAACAAATAACTCACCTTCCGAAAATATTCTTTTCTGAAAGAAAATGGAATGTGTTTAAGTTTGCTTAAATAGACAAAAGCTTTTTTATACTTTTTTGCTTCTCTAAGCGCGTAGATATATTCTATTTGATTTTTATAAATTACTTTATCCAGGTATGGTTTGCTTTCAGGTTTTAAAAGTGGCTTGAGTTTATATAAATGTGTAATATTATTATTAAACCATGCTGTCTTATCAATATTATTCGAAATACCACTGTTGTGCTGCCGATAAACGCCCGCTATAAAATCCATATAGTAAAATTTGCCATGCCTGGAAAGCAGCAAATGCAAAAATGTATCACCACTTTTAACTTCGTAGAACCAATTGGGAATGTTGCTTAGCTGATTTCGGAATACCATTGTCATGGTTGGACAGTAAAACTCCATCAATATTCCAATCTGATCGAAAGATCTATCTTTACCATACTCGCAATAAATATTTCGGAAGGGTTTGCCCGTAGTATTTAAAACCTGGGCATTTGCCGAGCACAAAACATATTCCTGATTCGCCTCAAGAAAATCAATTTGTTTTTGCAATTTAAGCGGGTCTGTCCAAAAATCATCTCCCTCACAAAGGGCTATATATTTTCTATTAGAAGCAGCCAAAAGGATTTTAACAATGGTATTCCCTCCGCCTTTCGAATATTGATTTTCAGTCTGATAAATATTTGAAAATTTATTCGGATACCTCCGTTCAAAATCGCGAATTATATCGACCGTTCGATCGGTTGAAGCATCATCATGAACTATGATTTCAAAAGGAAAGTTCGTCTCCTGAATTAAAAACCCCTCAAGTGTTTGAGAGATAAATTTTTCATGATTAAAAGTTGGGCAAAGTATACTTACTAAAGGGACCTGACTATTCTTGATCATTTACACTTTTAATTGCAATTACCTTTTCCCTAAACCGATGAAATACTGTGCTATCATTTCCAACTTCTTTATCCACTATCATTCCGGCTTGTATAACATTTCTATCTCCAATTGAAATATTGGGGAGTACGGTAGCTCTGATGCCAAAAAAATTATTGCCTCCAACTGTGACATTCCCACTTATTCCTGAAGTTGAAAATAAATTGTTATCACCAACTACACAATCATGGCTAATAAATGAATATGAGGTCAATAAATTATTATTACCTATTGTCGCATTTGGGCCAATTATACAATGCGGGTAAATAATATTTCCTATGCCTAATCTTGCTGAATCGGCAATTATGACACTACAATGTATAAACCCAATAATGCTGGCTTTTCTATCCTTTAATATCTCTATTACCTTTGCTCTAAATTCCACATTTGCTATTGCCACGATAAAATGATCGTCTTTCTGAATATTATATTTATAAATATCACTCAGGACCGGCTTCTGAAATTTATACTTCGACCAGTATTTAGAAATATTCTCTTCAAATTCAAGGTAGCCAAGAATATTCAACTGACGTTCGTCAGAAGCATGAGTATTACTATCTTGAATATATGAAGTAACCTCCGCAGCCACTGCACCTGAGCCAACTATAATTGTATTCCTCATTGGGAAATATTAGAATTCAACATGGCCAAAGAAAATACTTCTCCATGACCTGGAAATATCATTGTGTCACTTCCAAATAATTCAAATAACATATTAATACTTTCATCCAATTTTTGTTTGTCACCTCCAGGAAGTTTAACAATTGCCTTCGATGATTGCAATAATGTATCGCCAGTAAATAATTTATTACCCAGGCTAAAACATAATCCACCTTCTGAATGTCCTGGTGTCAGATAGAAATGCAAATTATTTTTTTGCCAGATTATCACAGAATTGTTTTTATCGATAAGTATGTCGGCAGGCGAACAATTAAATCCTTTCTGGTCAAAAAATAGTGAAAGGTTCTTTTTCGAATTGATAATACTTTCAGAACATTTAACTGACGCAATAACTTTACAATCAAATCTGGTTCTCAAATATTCCAGACTACTTATGTGATCGAAGTGCTCATGCGTAAGAATAATAAAAGAAGGCTCCAGATTTTTCTCAATTAAATATTCAACCAATGTTGATCCTTCTCCATGCGCAGGATCAACAATTATACAGCTCCCCGAATTCATTCCCCTTATAATAAAGCAGTTTGAGTCTATTGGAAAATTCAATAGCCTGATTATTTCTACCCCCGAATTGTTATCCTGAAATATTAATCGTCCGTCCACCATCGACCGTAAATTGCTGTCCGGTAATCCATTTTGACTTTTCGGAGATTAAAAAGCCGACCACTTCAAATATATCATTCGCCTCTCCCAAACCTAAAGGATAATCTTTTGCCATCCTTTCCAATCCCTCCTTATTTTCAAAAATATTTTTTGTCATTCCTGTATGTATGGCACCTGGTAATACTGAATTTACCCTGACTTTAGGGGCTAATTCTACGGCCAAAGATCTCATTAAGGCATCCAAAGCACCTTTGGATGCTCCATATATACTAAAAGCTTTTGCGCCAAAATTACTTATGTTACTGGAAATCAATACGACAGTTTTTAAAGCGTCGTTGTTGATTTTTCGTTGAGACAATACCTTAATAAATAAAGCTGCTGAAATTACATTTGTTGCAAAGGTTGCATTTATAATTTCCAGGGATATCGATTTTAAAGGCAGCATCTTCATAAATCCTGCACTATGAATATAATGGCTAATTTCTAAATCATTTTCATTTATAAAACTTGAAAATGAACCTTCAATTCTATCAATATCTTTAAGATCCAACGTGAATAAAATTTGCTCTTTATCCTTATTGCACAATAATTTAGTTTGCTTTAATTTCTCACTATCTCTTCCATGTAGTATTATATCATAATCACGAGATAAATTAATAGCTAATACCTGACCTATTCCGGAGGAAGCACCGGTAATTAAAACATATTGCTTCTTTTGTCTCATAAATTATTATTGGGCAGTAAATCCACCATCAACGCTAAGAATACTTCCTGTAATCCATCTTGCTGCATCTGAAAGCAAGAATGCAATAGAATTGGCTATATCGGTGGCCTTTCCAATTCCAAGAGGATGTAGTTTTTCCAAAAGGTCAGAATGCATTTCCCCGAACATATCTTTAATTCCGGAACCCATCTTTGTCTCAACAAAGCCCGGCGCTATACAATTTACTCTTATTTTCTTTGGCGCCAATTCTATCGCTAACGATTTAGTAATTCCATGAAGTGCTGCTTTAGTCATCGCATAGCCAACGTTTGCTGAAGATCCTACCAGAGCATATATCGAAGAAATAAAAACAATTGACCCCTTGTTACCTGAATAAATACTCTTGTTAGCAAAAACTTTAGCCAGCTCAATTGCAGAATATGTGTTTACCGTGTAAATCTCAGCGCATTTCTCTTCACTGATTGCTTTCAACGGCGATATATATGGTTTGCCTGCGAGATGAACAATCCCGTTTAACTTACCCCAGTCTGTGACGATTTCTGTTACTGCACTTTTAATTAGAGAAGGATTCGCTAAGTCTAAAGTCAAAATAATATCCGTATTCCTGCAACTGGACCTGGTCTCCTCGAGTCCTTTCGGATTGATATCAACCATAATCAAATTTGCCCCCATTCCTGAAAGCAAAATGCTCGTAGCCCTACCTATGCCAGAAGCAGCACCGGTAATCAGATACCTGTTTCCTTCCAGTGAATATTGTTGTGGAATCTCATTCATATCAGGAAATCAAACCAATCGGGTTAATTATACGCTTAAAATTCAAAGAATTAATTCTGGAATATATATATCTACCTGCCTGCGGGGAAGTAATCAAACAGTTTGAAGTGTTCAAATTATCAATACTATTTTGTCTGATTATTTTTGGTTTCAAAAAGGGTATATACCTGTTCTGTTTATAATCGGTATCATCCAAAATATTTTTCAAAAAAGAAAAATCTGTCTTCATAAAATAGGCGAGATTAGCTGTTATATCGGAAGCTCCGAATCCGAATATCTCCTCGCCTTTCAGTTCTTCAATCAATTCATTCGTTTGAACCAATAAAGATTTAAATGAATTATATTGTTTCAAAAAATATTCCTTGTTTATTGTATTCTTATTAAGCTTCACATCACTTGCCTGTCCTCCATTTTTAATAAAAAGCCCAAAGAGAAATCCGCATGTTGAAGTATAGTTTAGTGTATAGTTTTTGAGTGTAACATTATTAAGTTCAAACAATTTAGATAACGTAAATATGGAGAAATAATTTACATGTTCATGAATCAGGTTGTGAAAATTCAATTTCTGAATTAATACTTCCATACTTGGTACACAAATGGCAAAAATTGAATTTTTAGCTACTTTCCGGGAGACATTCCCAAGCGTCGAATTGATACTGGGTATATGTTCAAAAGTTTGATCTGAAATAATTAAATCCGGTAGCTTCTCATCAAAAAAAGGAATATCTACATTATCAACGTAATCCTTATAACATATTATTCCATCATTGTTTTCTAAAAGTGGGCCTGGTATTGAAGGGTCAATTCCAATATAATAATTAGCTTTTATACTTTTCTTGACTTCTTTAAGTAAGGAAAGATCATAGCATCCAATATCAATAACTCTGTTAAATTTTATATCAATCACTCCATTAAGCTGTGATAAAAAAAAACCGATTCTACCCTGTACACCCGAATTCTGGGTATTATAATTATATTCATCATTGTATAACTCACTCAGTTTAACCCCAGATGTCGCTTGAAAATGCCCACATATTTTGCATATATAGAGAGAAAAATCTTTGGGTTTGAACTTATCAGAATTTTTAAAGTCAGCCTCTGTTAAGTATAGTGAATTCAGGGGGTAGTCATTTAATACCAATACATCCTGAATTTCAGTATTCAGGCATACATTACATTTTATATTTTCCAAATTACTTATCGGTTTTAGTTCTGGACATGACTAAAGCTTTCAATTTCCCTATCGTCTCAGCTTCTTCCAAATCCTTCGCAGACATTGAAACATGGTACTTCTCATCTATAAAGGCAATAATTGATAAAGAAGTAAGTGAATCCCAGGATTCAAATTCCTGCAGTCTATCTGTTTCATTTACTGAATCTACTTCAAGTAATTCGGCCATTTCGCTTTCAAAATTGTCCATAATGAAATTTCATAACATGATTTAATCTTTTACTTTTTCAAGTAATGCTTTTATCTTTTTTACCCGCGAATTTTTGAAATAATTAATGAGATTCGAATGTTGAATAAAAACATCTGTTTCCCATTCTCCCCTTACCAGCTCTTTACCACTTGGATCATTAGCCGGTTGATATATAATATCGGCAACGATTCTATCTATCCCGACTTCATTTATACCTGATTTATGCCATAGTAAACTATTCATTATTGCAAAATCTCCTGGTTGAAGTTCCGGAGTAACCTGTGGCCATACATCATTAAACTGGTCAGGGTCAATTTCACCCGCATCCCCCAGATATCCATATTTATGTGTACCCAGGTAAAAAGTCAGTCCTCCATTTTTTTTCCCTGCATAACTTAAGGGAACAAAAAAAGATGCTTTTGTAGGAAGGCCGATATGATAACAATAATCATGGTGCAGGAATATTTCGCCCGGACTGAATTTGTCCTTGATTACAAAGCGATGATTAAGTAATGCAACGTTCTTTCCAAAAACCTGCTCAGCAAAATCCAGTAAAATATCATTCTTGTAGATCAAAGCCAGTTTTTCAGGTAATTGCTCTTTTAAGTCCACAGGGTTATTTATGTTCACATTTCTACCAGCAGCCAGGTTTTTATTATAAAAATCATCCCATTCTGCTCTCCATTCCTTTATAAGGCTTTCAGGAATGGCATTCCTAATAATAAAAAGGCCTGTTTTATCAAAAACATCCTTATTAAACTTAGTTGAATCCATCTTTTCAATTAAGCTGTTGATCAGCTGTGGTGAATTATAAGCCATAACTTATTTTTTAATTTATAAAACGAAATTTTATTTCACTATCCAATGTATTTTTAAATTTATTGCACTTCGCGAGGACGTTATAATGAATCGGGAATAAATCCCGTCCCGGTGTTTCTAAAATATCTATTTCAATGATATCAAAATCTCTCAATAGAACTTTAAAACCATGTTCTGTAAACCGCCAGCAATCAGGAATAGGTCCATGAATCCTCCAATTGAGAGGAGCTGATACAAGCAAATGGCCTTCATGTTTTAGAATGCGCCGCATTTCTCTAACTGCTCCAAATGGATCAATTGTATGTTCCAAGATTTCCATTCCCACGACACAATCGTAGGTTTCATTGGGTATTAAAATATTCTCTTTAGTGATATCACCTACATAGGTAGGCTTGTAAGTATTGACTATATCAAATGTTTCGATATCGAAATTACTAAATGATTCACGTACCAAAGAACGCTCCTGGGGCCCTATTTCTAATAGTTTCCCTTTTTGATCTGAGAATTTCTTTGCCATCCTGCGCAAGAAATTATTTACATGCTCTCTCGCAACGGGACCTGACTCCTCATCAAATTTTGAAACTGTTGCCATTTAATTTATTTATAGAAAAAAATTGTACAAGGGGATCAAAAGACTAATTAATTATAATCTATTATCTCGCAAAAATTCAGTTTCCCGATTTCCATGATTAATGAAGCCCATGTTAATCCTACTCCAAACCCGGCCAAACACATTAGATAATTATTTGTAAGTAATTTATTGCCCAGCGTATGAGAAATAGCAGTAGGAATGCTTACACCACTCGAATTCCCATAGTTTTCAACAATATCATTGGGTATTTTAATTCTGTCGACTCCCATTTTATCTGCAAGCTTCTGCAACATAAACTTGTTGGGCTGATGAAACATAAAATAATCTATCTTCTCTTTCTCAATACCCGAGTCAGCTATTAATTGTTCTATCATTGGGGGAACTTCTCTTTGAACAAAATTAAAAACCTCATCTCCCTTCATTACCAGATTATCCAATGATCTCAGATTGCCGGCACTATCTTCATGTAATACCGAAGTTTCTTCACTGGCAGGCTTTTTAAATCCACCCGCAGGAATCATTAATGCAGAAGCACCGGTACCATCCATCTTTAGATTACCGGATATTTTACATGGTGTATCTGCTTTTTCAAGTATCGTTATGGACGCACCATCCCCTATTAAAGGATTGCTATTTCTATCTTTTTTTGATACTTTCCTGCTTAGGACGTCGGCATTTAATAAAACAACTTTTTTAATTTCTACTTGTTCCAGCATCATAAATGCCTGAAATATACCAATCACATAACCTGCACACCCCTGATTAATATCCAGACAAATCATATCCTGCTTTAGATTTAGCAGGCCCTGTATAATATTACTTGTCGGAGGCATGAAATAGTCTGGAGATTGAGTCACAAGTATAAGCGCGTCAATATCTGCTTTATTTAATAGACCCTTTTCAAACAAATACTCTAACCCATAGATGCATAAATCAGACACACAGGTTCCTTCTTTCACAACCCTTCTGGTATTATAACCCATGGTCAATTTAAGCTTCATGGATTTTGCAGCCGAAAAACTATAATTTTCAATCTCATCATCAAATTTTACTTCATTACCCGGCAGAACGGTAAGAATACCTGTTATTTTTTTATTTAGAAATGCAAAATTCATTCCTGAACACCTTTTTTTAATAACAACCCGGCTATCCTGTCTACACTTGAAAAATTTTCTGGCAATATATCCATACCATCTATCGATATTTTGAACTCATTATCAAGTGCAACTACAAGCGACACAATGTCAAATGAATCCAACATCCCTTGTTCTATAAAGTTAACACTACCCGAAAAATCAAATTCAGGTCTGATATCATTCAGAATTTTAATTATTTTCTGTTTCATACCTGGTATTACGATTAATAAATACGTCGTCAATCAGAGTCTCGGCCTTAAATCCATAATGTTCATATCGCTTGATAGCATTAATATTAGACCGTATAACCCAAAATATCTGCCTTTTTGCTGAACTACATTCTTTAAAATAAAACTGAATTAATGCAGAACCTATTTTTTTATCCCGTTGTACGGGAAGGACAAACCAATAACGCAGATAAGCAGTTTGCCCTATTTTCTCATATATTAAAAAACCCTGAATATTTTTTCTATCACCGCTGTAAATAATCAATTGCCCATTTTTTATCCATTTATCTATTTCTTCAAATAAAGGGATTTGTTCACAATAAGGATCAAAATATTCAGTAAAATAGGAAAATATTGTCGTCGAATCAGTTCTTTGAGCGTATGTGATCTTCCCCTCTTCTATTATTTGAATAGACAAATCATCTGAAGTCTTACTCATACGCACAAGCGAAGTGTACAAATAATAACCATTATATAAAAAAACACCTTTAAGCTCCTTCATCTTGCTTTCAATCCCAACCAGATCAATTACAAATACTGAATTTGAATATCTAGTTTGTAAAATATTCAAATTCGACTTGAGTGAATCAGTGCTCCTGGTAGCAAAATAAAGATTAGAGAATTCTTTATTTTTCCTGATGATAAAAACGGTACCTTCAAATTCCTCCATCTCCAGGATCTGAAGATTGATCCATAACTCTAACTTTTGAGTATCCAAATAAAAGTTGGAATTATAATTTTGAGCTCCGTCTTTTACTTTTTCTATGGAAATTAATACCTGACTAATTTCAGAAACAGCAATCATTTATTATTAGCCTTATTACTCAAAAACAATCGGTCAACTTTCCCATTGGTATTTCTGGGAAGCTCATTCATTTTAATGAATCCCGCAGGTATCATGTATTTAGGAAATATCTCTCCGAGTTTCTTTCGAATCTCAGCTATTTCAATGTTACTAGCCGACTCATAAAACAGCACTATTTCCTTTTTCGAAAAATTATAAACCACACAGCCATTTTCCACCAGTTTCAAAGAATTAATGATTACATGTTCAATTTCGCCGAGCTCAATTCTATATCCTAAATGTTTCACAAGACTATCTACACGACCCTTAAAAATGATTTCATTCAGCTCATTCTTTAAGACAAGATCCCCAGTTCTGTAAATGATTTCAGGATAAGAAGTATTCAAAGGATTCTGAACAAATGCATTAGCAGTTTTTTCTGGGTTATTATAATATCCCATTGCCAGGGAAGTTCCGCGAACACATAATTCTCCAATTTCATTCGTTATGGCTATCTTATTTTGATCATTCAAAATAAGTATTTCCGTATTCCGGCAGGGAAACCCAATAGGTATGGGCTCATCATCTTTCAATTCCCTTTCAACTATATAATAGGTGCAATCCAGCGTAATTTCTATGGGGCCATACAAATTGATAAATTTCGCATTTTGTAAATTCTTCTTCCAGTAGTTGAATTGCTTAGTGGGAAAAACTTCTCCGGCAAACCAAATGGTCTTTAAAGCAGGGAGGCTCAATCTGCTCAGCAAATCCATGTTGGCTATGTTCACCATTATCGTGGGTACCCAGAAAATGAAAGTCACGGCTTTCTCCTGCATTATTTTTAAAATATTTACGGGAAAAGCAGATAAGTTTTCAGGTATCAATACTATGGTGCTGCCCTTCGACATCATCATGCACAACTCAAAACTATATATGTCAAAAACCAATGGTGAAAGAGATCCGACAACCTCATCTTCTCTAATTTCCAAAGTATTAACTGACCATTCAATAAAATCTATAAAGCTTTTATAGTTTAAAACCACACCCTTTGGCGTCCCAGTGGATCCTGAAGTATTAATAATACAATGGGGGTCAGTATCGATAATCTGATCCAGTCTGCTCATGATTTGATCCCTGTTATAATCGTTCTTATTAATGACTGTATCGATATTTAAGATCAAAGCATGTTCATCAATTTCCTTAAGTTTTTTTACGTATTCGTTATTTGTGATGATTAAGGAGGGACGAATCAGGCTGATAATATTCCTGATCCGCGCTTCCGGAGATTTAACATCCAGGTTCATATAAAAATTGCCGCTGTAAACAATGGCAATATTAGATATGACACTACTTGTAGACTTGGGTAAAAAAACAGCTACCGGCTTATTAATCTCATCCCCCAATATTTTAAGAATCCGTCCGGCTGTAGTTATTATTTCATTATATAAATCCCTAAAATTTATCAATGCTTCTCCTTCCGAGACAGCTATCCTGTCGGGATATTTCTTAACGGTATCTTCGAAGTACTCTGTTAAATTAATTTTCATTCTAGCCATTCAGTATTCTGCAAATATTTTCCTGAATTGAATGCTCGAGGCCTACAAATAATGGTAAACAAATAACCCTGGAGGAAATTGATTCTGAGACAGGCATTTCTTTCCCTTTGGCAAATTCAATGGTATTTAAAGAAGGATAAAAATATCTTCTTGGGAAAATATTTTCTTTATTTAGAGCTGCCTGCTTTTGTAAAAGGACTTCTTCTGATTCAAATATTACAGGATAGTAACTGTAGTTCCATTCCGTATTCTCCCTGATTGTAATTTTTTTAATCTTGGAAAAATTAATATTTGTATTATAGTAATCAACAACTTTCTTCCTTTCGGCAATGATCGAATCCATATATGGAAAAACCGATAGACCCATTGCAGCCTGTAATTCGGATATTTTGGCATTTATTCCAATACCGAAGAAATCATAAGGTGTATTATGGCCAAAATTATGACTATAAAAAAGCTCGTGCCTTAATTTTTCATTTTGGCAAAACATCGCTCCGCCTTCAGCAGTATGAAAAAGTTTAGTAGCATGAAAGCTACAAGTGCTTATTTCTCCAAAATTAAATATCGATTCATTCTTATACTTCACACCAAAGCAATGTGCAGCGTCATAAATTACTTTTAAATTATACTTCTCGGAAATTTTCTTAATTACTTCAATATTGCACGGATTTCCAAAAACATGTGTAGCTAATATGGCAGTAGTTTTAGGAGTGATTGCTTCTTCAATTTTTGACTCATCAATAGTTAAATAATCAGGATCAATATCTACATAAACAGGTATGCAATTTTCCCAAACGATGGCAGCTGTAGTCGCTACATATGAAAATGGAGTAGTTATTATTTCATCTCCTTTCCCAAGCAGCTTCAATGCAATTTGTAGTGGAATAGTTCCATTTGTGGTTATAATAATATGCTTTATACCCAGGTAAGCTTTTAATTTGTCTTCCAACTCCAAAACCAATTCACCTCTGTTCGTAATCCATTGTTTATTCCACGCACGACTGAGGATTGCTTCGTATTCTTCAATAGGAGGCAAAAATGTTTTTGTTACGTTAGTTATCATCTTTATTTATTTCCCAGACCAGATTATTTAGTCTGATAACCCCTTCCTTTTGTCCCTGCCAGCCAAATGCACCATTATTAAATGGCAGGATTTCAAATGAAAGTAAATCTGTCCATTCGGTGACTATCGATCCTCTGTTTTTGATCAGCAATATGCGGGAGAATGTATAAGTTCCTTCATTCAAAATGTCTCCCGGGAAAAATGTTCTGAATAAAATCTTACCTCCTTTATAATAACCTATCTCTCCATTCATACCGGATGAGCCCACTTTCACAAGTGTTCCTCTTTCATCTATAAGATGGAATGTAATATCAAGCTGTTGTAATTCCGGCACCAGGTTATCAATCTCCAGTTCCAGGGCAAATCCACTTTTCGTATTGAATTCATATTGTGAGCCTGTATCAGGATTATATACTTTAGCTGTTAATATTCGGGCGAACATGTTTCCAGGAGCCTCATCCTTCTCCCATTTTCTGAATGTATTCTTTTGAATAAAATTGGAAATATAATTCGATATGCAGGAGTTTGCTTCTCCTGCAAAAACTATTTTACCTTCCTGCATGACCAATCCGTTGTCACAAAGATTACCCACAGCCTGCATATTATGACTGACAAATAAAACCGTTCTTCCATCCTTGCCACTCACGTCCTTCATCTTACCCAGACATTTCTTTTGGAATTCAGCATCCCCTACAGCAAGGACCTCATCCACGATCAATATTTCAGGTTCCAGGTGGGCAGCAACTCCAAATGCCAGTCTCACATACATTCCACTACTATATCGCTTCACGGGTGTATCGACATATCTTTCCACGCCGGCAAAATCCACAATCTCATCAAATTTCCGGGAGATCTCTTTCTTCGTCATTCCCAAAATCGCGCCATTCAAATAAATATTATCACGACCGGTTAATTCAGGATGAAATCCGGTTCCGACTTCCAGCAGGCTGGCCACTCTCCCCTTTATTTTCACCGTACCGATGGTGGGTGTTGTTGTACGGCTCAATATTTTTAATAAAGTACTTTTCCCTGCGCCATTTCGGCCGATAATACCCAATATCTCACCCTGTTTCACTTCAAAATTTATGTCCCTGAGTGCCCATACATAATCGCTGTTCCCTTTACTCGTACGGTCATTGGATTCCCCGATCTTTAAATAAGGATCATCCTTACCCCGAACCCTGTACCATAAACGGTTAACATCGTGTGCAATTGAACCAGTGCTTACTTCACCCAGCCGATATTGTTTGGATAAACCTTCTACTTTTATAACTGAACCCGACATGAATGAATATTATTTCTAAATAACGCTAAACCGTGTCCATAAAGGACCTCTCGACTTTAGTAAAAATTAAAACACCGAGTAACAACGAGACGATCATGAATCCGAAACTGTATACTAAACCATGATAGTCAAAAGCTCCTTTGCCGTAAAGTGCAAAGCGAAAAGATTCCACAATGCCGGTAAGGGGATTGAGTGTAATGATCGTTCTGTATTTACTGTGGGCTAAAAATGACATAGGATAACCTATCGGAGTCACATACATCAAAAGCTGAATAACAAACGTAACCAGTATTACAAAATCACGATATTTCGTTGTGAGAGAGGAAATGATAATACCGAGCCCAAGGCTTATTCCTGCAATCATAAGTATCAGTATAGGAATCCATAACCAATTCAAGGTTATGGTCATCGGAAATCCATTAAAATGATACCAGATCATCGCAGCAAGTAATAACCCAAATTGAATTCCGAATCTGATAATGTTAGAGAAAACGACAGATAAAGGAATGACCAGTCGGGGGAAATATACCTTACCAAAAATCGGTGCATTGATCACGAAAGTATTTGAGGTATTCGTAATGCATGCAGAAAAATAATTCCATAGAGTAATCCCGCTCATATAGAATAAAACCGGCTTAATACCATCTGTTGGAATATTGGCGATCTTACCAAATAGTAATAAAAATATGGCAGTCGTTAGTATGGGTTGAATGATATGCCAGAGAGGTCCCAATATGGTTTGCTTATACTGGGCTGCAAAATCTCTTTTTATAAAGAGACTGATAAGATCTTTATAATGCCAGACTTCCTTTAAATGCAAATCAAACAATGAACTTCGGGGACGAATGACCAGGTCCCAGTTTTCCTTCTCTTTATTTTCAGTCATACTATATTCCTTTCATTAACCAAACCACTTTCCCCACCATCTTCCAACCTGTTTATGAAGGGGAACCATTTTCTTTTTAGCTGGTTTTTCAAAATATCCTGATTCAATACCATAACCATAACCACCATAATAACCGTAACCTCCATAATAACCGCTGTAATAACCCCCTTCGAGTTTCACATCATTCAGTATTAGACTTAATCCCGGAAGCTTTTTTTCCTTATACAGATCTTCCACCAGTCGCAAAATTTTTCGGTAAGTATGTCCCATCCTGATGACGAACAAGGTACAATCGGCGTATTTGCCCAAGGAAATAGAATCGCTGACGAGGCCAACAGGAGCTGTATCCATGATGATCACTTCGAAATTTTCACGCGCTTCCGCCATCAGGTCATCCAGTTTCGGATCGAGCAAAAGTTCAGCAGGATTGGGGGGAATGGGTCCACAGGGAATTACGTACAAAGAATCGAAACCAGGCACCTGCATAACGATATCCTTAAACTGGGCACGACCTATAATATAATTCGTGATTCCCATTTTCCGTTTCATATTCAGAGCTTCCATGACCTTGGGTTTACGGATATCAAATTCCATGATAACCGTTTTCTTACCGCTCAACGCCAGCACCGATCCCATATTAATACTCACAAAAGATTTGCCCTCCCCGCTGAATGAAGAAGTCACCAGGATCGAAGGGTTTTCTTTTTTAACCGTCATGTATTTGAGGTTACTCCTAAGTATGCGGAACTGTTCTGCCACGAAACGCCGGCTGTTTCTTAAAACAACCAGGGATGATTCATCATCGGAGTGCCCGATCTCTCCAAGGATGGGCGCGTGGGTTCGTTTCTCCACGTCTATCCGGTTATTCACTTTATCTCTTAATAATTCTTTGATTGCAATCACACCAACCGGGATCAATAAACCAAAAATCAGGTAAGTGCTGTAAATTTTATTTTTATCCGGACTGATGGCGTTTCCTGAAGCCAGTGCAGGTTCAACGACCGTTGAGTTTGAAACCGTAGATGCGGATGAAATAGAAGTTTCGAATTTCTTTTGAAGAAGAAATGAATATAACTCCTCGAGTATTTTTTGACGCCTCGCTACGTTTCCAAGTTGAAGGGTTTTGCCCGGCATTGACCTCAGCTTGCCAACCACACTCTCGTTTTGCTGGATCATTTTATTTCGTGCAATGGCATATCCGTTTTTTATATTCGTCAATGCTTCGGAAATATCTCTACGGATTTTCTCCAGGGTTCCATCATAAGACTGTATTAACGGGTTATCGGGTTTGGTTGTTTTTAAATTATTGTCCCTCTCCAGCTGCAGTAAATTATATTCACTGATCCTGGCGGCCAGTGCAGGATCTTCAATACCCATATTGACCGGAACCGTTTCATGTATATGTTTACTGTCATTAATATAATTTTGAAGATAAGTGGCGACAGCTATTTTTACATCCATAGCGTCAATACTAGTCTGTCCCAACTCTGCATTAGTTAAATAGGATTTGGATTGTTCCTCCACATCAAATACATCATTGCTTACACGGAAATTTTTGACATTTCCTTCCAGGTTGTCCAATTGTGTTTCCAGGGTATCCAGGTTCCTGTTAATAAAATTCAGGCTGTTGATGGATATCCTGTTTTTATCTTCAATATTCAGAGAATCGTACACTTTCATCAGGATATTCAAAAAATTTACGCCAAGGTCAGGATTCTCTGAATGAAATGAGAGATCAAGGATGGTGGACTGGTCGTTGGCCTGGGAAATCTTAACAGCGCTTAAATATTCATTGGCTACAGTAGCTGCAGATTGATGTGAAAAATAAAATACCTGGCTCGCAAAATTATTGAGATTTACACTTTGATCCCGAATCAATATGATCTTGGTACCTTTTACTTCCAGTATTTCGCCGAATGAATGTATACCTGCTTCTTTGCCAACTCTGTATTGATGATCATTCAAAACAGTAATCTGCATCCCAAATTCTGCTGCTTCCATACCATCATCGATAACATGAAGATTGAAGGGAGACTCCGGATATAATAAGCTGGTTCTCACTTTGCCTATATTATAATAACGCGTTGTAATATGTAAACTATTCACCACCCTTTGTAAAACCGGGCGCGATGTTAGTATTTGAATTTCATTGCTGAGGTTCTCCGTTCCAGGTGTCATCAGTAAGGCATCAAAACGATCTCCCTTACCGCTTGATGTTTCCTGGTTCTTAATCAGCATGGACGACTTTACTAAATAGATAGGCGTTGTATACCGGATATTCAGCCACGCAATTACCAATGCGATTACTCCACTGATAATTATCCATGGAATGAACTTGACATTTTTTAAAACAAAATCCCTGGGTCCCAGCTTCCAGGACATTTCATTGGAATTCTGTTCCGTGTGGGTTAGGCCATTTGAAGCTTCAGGCATATATTTTCAGGTTCATTATTTATGAAAAACACTATACACAACCGCAAAAGTTGAAATAGCAGCAAGCGCGATTGTTATATTTCTAGCTGTAACGACATCATTCGCAGCAACTTTTTTACTCGTTGGTTCGAATATTACAATATCATTTTGCTGCAAATAAAAATACGGAGATGCCATAATCTCAGGTTTCCTCAGGTCCAGTCTCGCAAATTCCCTCTTATTATTATTTTCACGAATAACGAGCACACTATCCCTCCTGGCATAAAAAGTCAGGTCGCCGGCCATCGCAATCGCTTCCAGTATATTGATGCGTTCACCTGGTATATTAATTATACCCGGGCGGTTCACTTCACCCATCATCGTAAACTGATAATTCAAAAATCGAATGCTATAATAAGGGTTGTTCAGAAAGGGTGTTAACCTTGCGTCAAGCGTATCTTTTAACGCTGCCTTTGTCAATCCCTCTACTTTAATTTTCCCCAGACCCTGAAATACAATATTTCCATCCACATCCACCTGGTATCCAGGAGCAGAAGGTGAAGAACCACCTACAGATGTTGCAGCGCCGGACGCCCCACCTCCGGTGCCGGAAGTAGAAGAAACAGCAGCGGCAATCAGTGACTGGTTATAAATTTTTGTCGCCTCCGGATTATCACTGAATACGATGATGCTTAAAATATCACCTTTACGAATCACGGGCTCTACCGGATTGATGACACTCAGTTTCGCAGTATCAAATTTACCCTGCATCAACATCAGATCACGGGTGCTGCCACATGAACTTAAACAATGCATAATAACGAGTCCCGATATCAGGAATAGAAAATTTTTCATCAAAGAGATACGATGCATGTTTAGTGTGTAAGGGATGACAAATTCTTTTTATCTATCGATGCGATAAGACTATAACCAATACTTTCGATCACAACTTTTACACGGTTGCCTTCCACCTTTATGACCTTGGCCTCATGATCCATAAATAATCCCTGGCGGATAGTTACCCTGCTGTCTTCTTTCAAC
>Ga0206963_10161_pt1 | contig 22084 bp, 22 predicted proteins | sample Alteio_BWOrgHeat_28_FD_152958 | JGI IMG/M metagenome (GOLD analysis project Ga0206963, IMG submission 152958) | Enriched cells from forest soil in Barre Woods Harvard Forest LTER site, Petersham, Massachusetts, United States -... | ecosystem: Environmental > Terrestrial > Soil > Temperate forest >... | reverse complement strand
GCGGCCGACAAAACAAAAACATGGAGCCGCTCCTTCATCGCCGTGAACTTATCTTCCATTCGGTCCAGCAACGCAAAGCCGTCTATTTCAGGCATATGCAGGTCTGTCAGGAAAACAGCATCCGTATTTGTATTTTTAAAATCTTCCCTTTCCATATATTTTATCGCCTCTTTTGCAGCTGAGAATGCGATGATTCCGGCGCGCCGGTTATTTTTCAGGATGATTTTTTCTGCAAAAGCCAGCGCAAACAAGTCATCGTCCAATAAAATGAAGCGGGGGAAACTCTTCTTGATGGTGTGTTTCATTTAACATTCAGGTTAAGCAGGCATGAAGATCCGGCATTTAATTTTAGGAGAGTTTACAGGATCAAAGGAAAACGTTGCAAAATCAAAGCGGGGTGGCTTGAATGGGGAACGGGTGCCGCAGGTGCTTTAAAAAGTAAATAGTGCCATTTTTTTACCGGATTGTACAGGAATATACCCTTGTCCGGGCTTATTTTTGTACTATACAATATGCGGGTATGGCAAAGGAGAAAATACCGGTTTATGATATTTGCGAGTTGACCGGGAATCAAGGCGGCAATGATGGTTATTTAATAGAAAAATTCTCCTCTTACCTGGATAAGTATTGTCAGCATCTTCATTTCCCGCACCGGCATTCCTTTTATCATCTGGTGCTCTTTACGAAAGGCTCTGGATCACATCAGATAGACTTTACAACCTTCGATGTAAAGTTGTTCCAGATCTATTTTATGATCCCGGGACAGGTGCATGGCTGGCATTTTGAAGGTAAGACAGATGGGTATGTCATTAATTTTTCCGAGACCTTTTTTAAGCCTTTGTTATTGAATCCAAATTACCTGGAGAGGTTTACCTTTTTCAGCGGTGTCAGCGAGGAAGGGGTTTGTCAGGTGCCCGTTGAAGAGCATGCCAATATCATCAAACTCTTTGAGAACATGATAGTTTTTTCAGAAAACTCCCGTGGGAACGATAGCGATATGATCCGGCTTTTGCTTTTGCAGCTTTTTATTTTGATTGAACATTCCTGCGCCCGGACCGCCAGCAAATCCGCGCCGCAACAAAAACAAACTACGCTGAGGTCATTCAGGCGGCTGATCGATAGCCATTACCGGTCTATCCGGTTGCCGAATGAGTATGCCGGTCTCCTCTATATTACACCCAACCATCTCAATGCCCTGTGCCAGGATCTGCTCGGCAAGACGGCCGGTGAACTGATCAGGGACCGCATACTTCTGGAAGCGAAACGACTACTGACCAATGCAAAAATGACGGTGACCGAAATTGCATACGATCTGAATTTTAAGGACAACTCTTACTTTTCCCGTTTCTTTAAAAAGAATAGTGGTATGACCCCCGATGAATTCAGAAAGGAGTTATCAATCGAAAAAAAATAAAATAATTATGGAAACATTGCATTTAGCAACCAGGAAGTCCATTACCAAAGAAAGGGACCCCGGGTTCTTAAATATTCTGAAATGTAAATGTCCCCGGTGCCGCAGGGGGGATATGTTTTGTGAAAAAAACCCTTACAGGCTAAGAAGGGCCATGAAGATGAATGAGGTCTGCCCGGTATGCGGTCAGCCCTTCGATATAGAAGTGGGGTTTTATTTTGGCGCAGGTATTATCAGCTATGCGCTATCGGTTGCGTTAACCGCTGCGACATTTATAGGCTGGTGGTTATTGATCGGCTTTTCCCTGCACGATAACAGACTCTTTTACTGGATTTCGTTCAATGCTGTGTTCCTGATAGCCTTACAGCCTGTTCTGATGCGTGAGGCAAGGGTTATATGGCTTGCCTTCTTTATCCGGTATGATAGCAATTGGAGAACCAACCTGCCCCGGAAACCCGAAAGGACAAACGAGGATCAGAAGAACAACTGGTAAGCCGCCGCTCTTGTTTGCCGCTATTTCGATTTTTTTGCACAAGCCGAACATTTTCCATTGACAACCGTGTCGATGTAAAGCGGCTCGAATTTGGCCGGTAAGCCTGCAATGGGCAGTTCAAAGTTGTCAACGGAAATGATCTTGCCGCAATCCTGGCAAATCAGTTGAAGGTGACTGTTTTGCCTGAATACCTGTTTGGCCGAAATCTCCCTGCCCGCGGCCCCCCTGAATATGTACCGGACTGAGCCGGTAGAGGAAGGGACTTTCAACAGCAAGTTATGCTCGTAGAAGAGATGCAGGGTCCGCCAGATGGTTACCCTGTCAAGGTGCCCTTTACAGGCGGCCATTAAGTCGGCATGATCAAAAACGGGGGCGGACCGGAGCAGCGCATCGAGGATCATCAGCCTTGCACGGGTTGCATAAAGGCCATAATTTTTCAGGATGAGTTTTGGGTTTGTCATTTCTGTTTTTTTATATCGAAGGGGACCACCAGCCGCAGGACTATGTTTCGTCCCAGATCTGCAAAATAGTAGCGAAAGCGGTCCAGGTAATCACGGTAATCGACATTGGTAAGGTTTGTCACGGAGAGACTTACTTTCAGCTCCCGTTGAGCCAAGGGAACGGAAAACCCGGCTGAAGCGCCCCATAGCATATAACCTGGCGGGGGCGGAGCAAAGTCGCTGTTTGGCGGCACCCTCGATTGTTTGGCAACGATCAGGTTATTGGCTTCGAAGAATATATGTTTCCACTTTCCTATCGCCGGCCATTCGTACCGAAGGGAATTGTCGAAGCGATCCGCGGGAACACCGATCAGCCAGTCGTGTATGGCCAGGTTACGGGCCCGGACGATGCTGGTTTTGGAAATAAGGGTTAAATTTTTGGCAAAGGTATAGTTGATGCTGAGATCGGCTCCTTCAAAGAGGGCATTCACCTGCGTATAGGTAAAGGCAGGGAAAGTGCCTTGGATGGTCGTTATATAATTGAGATCGGGTTGAGGATAAATATAGTGGTGAAAATAATTGACGTATGCGCCGGCTTCGATGATCAGATGGCTATCGTTGTACGTAAAGGACAGGTTGTTATTATAGGCCTGTTCCAGTGTCAGCGAAGAATCACCAAACTCCCAGGCGGCCGCGCTTTGGTGAACGCCGTTGGCAAACAGTTCGATGACCTGCGGAGCGCGCCATGCGCTGCCGAAATTGTAATCGCCAGAAAAGTGGTCATTGAATTTATAGGTAGCGCCGATGTTGAGGGTAGGTTCCCGCCAGGTATACGTGGGTCTGTCCTCGACAACGGTCGTGGGATTGTATTCATAGGCCTGCATCCAACGATAATCATAGCGGGCGCCTGCCTCCAGTACCCATTTACCGGCAGCATACTTTTCAATCGCAAAAGCTCCGCCGCCATAATCGACAAAATTGGGGATCAGTTGCTGGTAGGCCGTGCCTTGCTGGATATTCTCATGGGTGATAAAGTTCAGCCCGATGCTGCCGGTGACTTTGTTGGCAATCGGCCGGTGTTCCCAAATCAGGTCTGCCGTCGAAGTGTTCAATTGAAAATTCAGGTCAGGAATACCATTTGTGTTCAACGCCGTGTCGCTGTTATCGGAAGGGTTTGCATCGTATTCTTTCCGGGAATCCCGTTGGTAAGCATAGACCGCCTCCAACCTTCCTCCGGCATTGGGTAGGTCAATGTAACCGCTTGCCTTGGCCAGCATATGGTTTACCGTTTGGTCGGGCCGGCCGAACGCGTAGCGGAAGAAGCCGTTGTCGACGGGGCGCCCGCGCGCAATGGATTGCTGGAGATCGGATGCATTGTCCGCAACAGAAGCCAGGGCGATCCCGATCTTTGTATTAAACTGGCTGAAATATAAGGAACCGCCGTAATGAGCCTTGTTGTATTGCAGGGTAGCGGAATAGTCATTTTCGTTAAAGCCGGTATTGACGAGGTAATAGTTCGCAGTTTGCGAATTCCCGGCTTGCTTGATCGTGCCCTGCAGTCGCCAGCTAAGGCCCTCCCATTTTCCGCCGCCGGCCCCTTCTATCATTCCCGATGCTACTCCGACCCGGCCATTGGTCATCCCGACCAGGTTTAACTCGCCGTCGATCCCGGGTTTGGCGGGTAAGTCCTTTGGATCGAGCAATATTACTCCACCGACCGCATCGGATCCATACCGGATGCTGGCGGCGCCTTTGATGACGGTTATTTTGGTCGCGATGAAGGGATCGATTTCGGGTGCGTGGTCATTTCCCCAGTTCTGTCCTTCCTGGCGGACCCCGTTGTTCATGATCAGTACCCGGTTGCTGTATACCCCATGGATGACGGGTTTAGAGATGCTGGGGCCGGTTTGGAGGCTGTTCACCCCGGCGATGCTTTTCAGGGATTCGCCTAAGGATAGCCCCCGCGTGGCATCGAGGGCAGCCCCGGAAAGAACGGACTTTATAGCGGTAGTGATCTGGTCTTTTTTCAATATCTCGCCGACGACTGTGACGCTGGTCAGGTCCTGCGTGTTGCTGAACAACAAAAAGTTTAGTGTCAGGTCATGGATAATATTGAACACCGTATCGATCGTCTTGTATCCCTGGTAGGTAATGATGATGCGTTGTTTTCCCGGGCAGATGCCAGGGATCTGGAAATTACCATCATCGCCGGTCGCTCCGTTTTTTTTGAGGGTGGGAAACCTGATCGTGGCGCCCCTGGCGTCTAATTGCGCCGTGTCGCTGATATAAACATGTCCGCTTACGGTCAGGTTGCATCCTGGCTGCTGGGCATATCCATTTGAGAAGATCATCAATGAACCGGCGAGGGTAAGGAGGAGGATTTTGAGACGCATAGAGATGAATTATGCCCGCCGGACAAAATATAATTCCGGCGGGCAATGATGGAAAATAGATGTTATTTTTTTCGGCCGAACTGGTAGGCTACTCCCAGGGAAAAATTAATGGATTCCAGCGGCTGGTCATATTGTGATATTTCTCTTCCTGCATCGGTGATCCGGGTCGAATTGGTAATGGCGAAGTCAGGCTTCGTATAGAAATAATCCGCCTTCAGGTTCACCGACAGGCATTTAAGAATATTGTATCTAAATCCCGCACCCAGATCGAATGCAAACGCCGCTTTAGAGGCAGAATTCTGGATAGCCGGCGGGTCGGTAACGCCGCCATCTTCTATATTCACGTAAATGCGTGGCGTGGTGGCATAGGCCATGCCTGCCAATGCCCTCGCGGTAAACGCAAATTTGCCTGCAATCGCTAAATTATAATACAGTCCGGGCATGATGCTCCACATCTTATAATTGGTGGGAGTCGTCCGGGTGGTGTCCACGTCGAATGACTCTTCATAGCCATAGGACAAGGAATCCACGCCTTTCAGGTTGTAGGTGCCGTATTTGAACATCCCGCCGAGGCCGAAATGCTTTGAAAAAAACCAGGCCCCGTCAACGGCACCGAATGCGCCGGCCTTTGCATAGCCGTGGAGGTCATTTATCGTGCCCTTAAAACTCACCAGGGAGGTGGCGGTGGATGTTTTACCAAAGTTCCCGAGGGGCAGGGACACGCCTCCTTCCACTTCAATGAAATTGGCCGGGAAATTAGCCGGGGAATTAGCCGGGGAATTGGCCGGCTTTTGCTGAGCAAAAGAGGCTGTGGAAATACATAAAGCAGTAAGAAAGGTCAATATTTTGATAGGTTTCATGACAATTTGTTTTTGTTATGACCGGTTTGTTGCCGCTCAAATAGTGATTAATAAATAGTAACGGCATAAGTCACGTCGAAGTCAGTGGAGCCGGGGTCATAGGTACCGTTCTTCGCGTTAGGCTGATGTCGCAATACCAGCCTGAGCGTGCCGGAACTGGCGGCTCCCGTGACGAAATTGTCCTGCAGCCCGATCTGCAGGGGGGGGTTATTGGCGTCCATGTCAGTCCGGTTCACGACCAGGTTTAGGGCAGTGGCTGCGGAGGTAGCGGTGGATTCGTTCACGGAAATTCCGAATGCGGTGGTATCGGAAGCCGGTTGGCCGGTCAGCCAGTCGTTCTGGGGAATATAAGTGGTCGTGTTGCTTACAACAAAGGCAGAGGCCAGCACCGGGGAAGGTTCAAAGAAAAACAGGTGATAATTTTCCCTGGCCAGGATCTCGATGCTGACGGTGTCGAACGGAGTTTTCGTTTCGTCGAGTATAATCACCCGCCCGGTGTACGTGCTGTTGGCTTTCAGCCGCATAAAAGCGAGATTGTTGTAGATTGAATCCACCTGGTACGTATTGGTATAGGGGCTCATTTGCGTTGAACTGGCTAGTTGTACGTCGGTGGGGTTTGTCGTATTCGTCAGTTGTAATTGCACCGTGGTTAAGAACTCATTACCGGGAAGGTGAGGAGTGACGGTTTGAGCGGCCTTATTACAGGCGGAGCCGACCAACACTAATATGATAAAGGCGCCGGGGAATAGATATCTCCGGGAGAAAAGTAAGTTTTGCATGTTCAAATTTTTTCTGAGTGTTTAAATAAAGTACGATCCGGGCATAAGACTATTCTATCTCATGACCTAAGGGTCGTAAAACCAATAAAATAGAAAGGAATTTATGAGACTCTAAGCGGAAGGGGGCCCGCGCAATGCCGGGATCATCTCGTCGCGGGAGAAGGCGGTGGATCGGGTGATGAGCAGGGTCGTTATCAGATGCTTTGGACGCTCCCGGCATAGGAACGGGTGCGACTTAATTAAAGGCATCAGGGCATCGTCGATACAATGGCATTTTACGGGCCATAGTTCAGGGCATGCCTTACCCTTGTTTGCCAATACCCGGGAATGATTGCCTCGCGGTTCGTGCAACCAGTTGTGCAACCATAAGCCCAGCACCAATTTTTGAGTAAAAACCAGGATGAGCAGGAAAGAGATCACCCGTAAATTAGCTTTACGCATGCGGTCCATTTTTAACTGTACAAAACGGCTAAAACCTGGAAGGATAGCCTCTATGTAAGTGAGCTAACCATCTATGCGATGGAGAGTCAATGACCCTGGGATGGGTCAATTAAATAAGGGAAGCATTGGCCGGCGGGCCCCGGAGACCGAAAATAAAATGTCCGGCGGGATAAATTTGATCTCCTTCCCTGCTTTGGAAGGGAGGGAAGAATGCAGCTGGTTCCTGCGGGTTGTAGGCGGGGAGATCGAGGTAAGGCAAAACGACCACCTGGCTTTCACAGTCACAATGGTATCCGGCTTTTGTCAGCTGATCTGTCTGACCTCCTAGGCTGGAGTGAATATCTTTATGGTGTGCAACCAGGCTATGGAGCCATATTTTGGGAGTGATACTGAATGTGAATGTAAGCAGTAGTAATATGCTCCCTAAAATTCGTATAGTTGGTTTGCGCAGCATTTTGCAACGATGATGCAAAATACAATTTTTTGTGAAATCAAGAAAAAATATTGAAAACTGAAAAAAAGAGGTGATCGACTTTACCCCTTCGGTCTTCTTTACCGGACTATAGGCGATAAGGACCATGGAAAAGACGCTTCACCTTCGTGAGAAGAAGTTATTCGAAGATTATTATGGCCTATTGCTAAAGGTAGCGTTCCGTTATGCCGGCACCTATGAGCAGGCAGTGGAAATGACCCATTATGGGTTCATTAAGATATTCCATGAAGCAGCAAGGGTAAAGATCGGCCCGGATGTCCAATTTAAAGGCGCTTTTTCTGCGTGGGTTAAAAGGATCTTCATCCGTACGCTTGTCGATAAGATCACATCGGAACTCAACCTGCATACTCCGCGACCAATCCCGGAGGATCTATGGAAACAATCCGGTATGCGGCCAAATTTGGAGAGTGAAGCTATCTATATTGAATTGATCAAAATACTAAAAGGATTGCCTGTGACGTACCGCTTAGTTTTCAACCTGCACGTCATAGATGGATTTTCTCATGCTGAAATAGCTAAAATGTTAGGTATTAGGGTGAAGGATTCAAAATACAACCTGCTTGAGGCCAAAAATATTGCAATCAAACAACGGCTTCACAGGTAGGTTTTGGGTAAGGCAACTAATCATCCATAAATCGGACAACATGCGCAAGAACAATTATTGCAGCATCATCGATGCTATTTCGGATTTGCAGACAAGAGGCTTTTTGCTGGATTTCAGTCTCGTCGGCAACAAATTGCTTTGCGCTCAGGAAAAATGCTACCTGGGAGCAGATGACTTCGACGTGCTCGAAATATATCGCTTCCACGCCGGCGGACTCACCCGGGATGAGACCGTCGTTTACGCTATCGAGTCTCTCTCCCGGCCATTAAAAGGGATACTGCTTAATTCAGGCTGTCAGATCGCGACACAAGTGCCCCCGATCCTCGGCAGGAAGATCCGGAAATTCTGGGTTTGAAGGCAGGTGGCGATATCAGAAACCATCTCAAGTTGATGTTCCACGCGTCAGAGCAATTTCCCCAACTCCGAAATCTTCTCATCGATTTTTTGGGGCAAAAGGTTTAAAGCTGAGGGATTAATATAACTAATTAAGGTTCGGGTATCTTCGTCTGCCTTTTGCAGTGTTTTCAGTAAAAGAGGTGTTTCTTTTTTCGTAGAATCCAGCAAGAACCTATTATGCACAAGTCGGTTACGCAGATCCTTTAGATTCTTAAATGTATGATAGATATTACTCCTTTTAATGGTTGGTGGACGATATTTAAATGCCTGAATGGGGATACCTTTTAGTTGTTTATATGTTTCCCGATTGAGTAATTCGACCCAGAACCCCATGCTGGACTCTTCTATGAACTTTTTTTCCGTCAGAACAAATTGATTGCTTTTGCGTTTTGTAATAATAGAGGCTTCTTCCTTGAAAATGGGAAAGCCCTGATCCATTAAAGTATGACTCAGCCACTGAGGTCCCAGAACCGATTCGAACACTTGTACCATGGATACTCTGATATTATACTCTAAGACAGATAATCCAATGATAATTAATGCGTTCAGCTCTAAAATGGCTTTTAGCAATTTTTCGGAATTATTTTCTTTTGATTCTTTGGACATTTCATTAACTTTGTAATACCCCAAATGGCTTAGTAACTCCTCTTGCTTCGGTAATGAAACTAAGCCTTTTTTATTGTTACCTCCCCATATTGATGCCTGCTCCTGTCGGTATAGTAATCCCCCTCCAATGAATTCATTGAATCAGATCCAGTCCATTGTAGTCGGGTGATTCCATAATGCATATAATCTTCATCCGAATATTCAGGTCTCTTCCGTGAAAGATATTCCCATTCTAAAGTAAAAAGAGAATGATTTTGGATTGAAAGATTAGGAGGATACTGGAACCAGCCAGATAAAAGGGAACGTGTAACCGCTCTTGGGAATTGATTGAATACTCATGCATGGGATTAGGTATATATGCAAAGTAAACTAATTTTCAAAGAACGAAAGTCGAAAAAAAATGAAGGCTAAGGGTCTGATGCTTCTTAACTTTTCGCAAAGGTTATTTTGAGGTCTCTTTTATATTCGGATGGATTTACGCCGGTATGATTTTTAAAGAATTTACTGAAGAAGAACTGGTCGCTGAAATGGAGGGCGTCCGACACATTTCCTACGGACATATCGGGATCGTCCAGCAAGATCTTTGCCTCCGTAATGACCATTTCGTCAATGAATTCGCCGCATGTTTTATTTGTTAGTTCTTTTACGGTTTTTGTTAAATGTTTTGGCGTTATGTAAAGACTGTCCGCATAATATTGTACGTGTCTTTCTTTTTTAAAATTTTGGTTAAGCAACTTCATAAAGCTCATTAGGTGTTCTTCTTTCCGTGTTAATTTCACCGTTTCATTTCCCCGGTATTTTTGAAAAGATGCGGCCAATTCGAACATGAACAAATTAAATCCATGATGCAGGACTTCATTCCTGAATGGGTGGTCTTCTGCAAGGTCCCGCTGAAGCAGAAAGAGCATCATTGCCTTTAAAATTTCAGCTTCATTGTTTTGCAGTATAAGGTGCGGGTTTCCCTGGGAAGAAAAAAAAGTAAAGGCATCTATATGTTTTTTGTGCAATTCTGCAGCGATCAGGAATTCTTTTGTAAACTCAAGTAGTATTCCATTGAGGTTCTCCGTTCTTTCCTGGACTTGACGGACAGTACCCGGAGGGACAATGAAAAGGCTATTCTTCCTTAAGGAGTATTGAATAAGGTTGCTGTTAAGGCGGCATTCGCCCTCAGTTATCAACGCGATCGTAAAATGAGCTGACCGGGAAGGGCGGGACATGTGTTGACGGTCGCCAAATTCCTCCGTTCTGATAACATGGAAATCCCGGGTGGGCTTTTTCCTGCCGGCGTCAGCACTCATTTCGCTTATGGTAAATTCACGAATAGTGGAGTATGGCACTTTCATCTGGGAAAGCTGATTTTGGTATATAATACAAATTTAATACAATTGGACTTAATCCGGGGAAATACCGATTCATCCCGTCAAGCGCCATTTTGACATATTTTTGAGACATTTAGATATTCTTTTTCCCCGGTTCCTGAGCCATCTTTGTGTTGTAAATGAATTGAAAGGGTAGGCGGGAGATAAGAATAAAAATGACAGGATCAAGGAATAAAAGTTAGGGGTAGAATATACAGTACGGCAAACGGATGCATGCCCGTCGACGCTTTTGCAGGTTTATGTGTGGCGTTTTCATGAAAAAGGGAGATTTTAGTCTCCCTTTTTTTGTGTGCGGGCATGTGTATCAGCCCTCAGCTTTATACAATGCGGTATAGTGTTGCGTCAGCGTGAACCCGCATTCATCGATGCCGTACGTGATTCCGTCGATCCTGGTCGTAAAGAGGTTATACATGATGATAGAAAAGGCCGAGGTGCCGATGCCCAATGCCGTGTTATAGAGGGCTTCGGAGATGCCCTGGGATAGTTGTTGGGCAGCTTCGCTGCCGCCACTATTACCGAGAGCGCCAAAAGATGTGATCATCCCTATCACCGTACCCAGGAGGCCCATCAGGGTGGCGACGGACGCAATGGTAGATATGAATACCAGGTTTTTCTCCAGTTTAGGCAATTCCAGGGCGGTAGCTTCAGCCAATTCTTTCTGAATAGCCAGTACTTTTTGCTCCCTATCGAGCTCCGCAGTGGTCATCTCCCTGTACTTCTGCAAACCGGCTTTCATCACATTCCCCACGCTACCTTTTTGTTTGTCACATTCCCAAAGTGCGGCTTCAATTTCCTCATTGGCCAGGCGATATTGCATTTTACGAATAAACATGTCGATGTTGCGGCGGCCGGTTGCTTTTCGGATAACCAGGAAACGTTCGATCACGAAGGTCACCACAGTGAGCAGAGCGCCGATGAGTAGCGGTACGATGATACCTCCCTGGTACATACGCGCAAGACCTGATCTGGCGCCTTCCTGGTGCGGCCAGAAACCGCCGGCGGGATCGGGTGTCGTGAAATTTCCATCGGCGCCGATCAGAAATCTCCAGATCAGGTAACCGGAAATGATGCACAGCATCGGTGCGATCGATGAAAGAGAATTGCCTCGCTTCTTCGGATGTGCGGCGGAGGAAGTGCTGGTAGCCATGATTGTTTGTTTTAAAATTTTACAATACCCTTTTTAGAACTGACTGTCTGCGCGCTGAAATAGCCCAGGCAACCGCCGGTGATATTGGAGGTTGGCGTGGCGGGAGCGACCAGATTGTCGTTGTTATAAGCGATGTTTTCTGCCTCGGACAAAAAATTGTAGACATTTTTATCGATCCCGATCAGGAATAGTTGGACGGTATCTCCATTCCTGATGTCGGAGGTGTCGTTGTCCATTTTTTCCCGGATATACCTGCCATTCGAGAGCCTGTCTTCGAACGTATGTATTTCCTGCAGGTCTTTGCCATTCACGTACTGGGTAAAACTATAATAATTGGTATATTGAACAGGGTCCTGGAAGTTGGATTCGGCCCGGATGGTGTTCTTGATACTTTGGTTGTCGAAAGTCACCGAGTCCAGTGGCACGGGCTGTGGCATAGTGGAAGAGGCGGTGTACCTCTTGCCATTTACCTGCGCCGTCAACAGGTAGGTGTCCCCTGGCCGGCCGACTATGGTATGGGTGCTGTAAACGCCGGGGGATGTTTCCGTCAATTGATCCGTCATACCGGTCGTACTGTCTGCAATGGTGACGGATGCGCCGGACACGCTGGGATAGATACTGTTGGAATAAAAGCCGACGGATTGTGAAATGAGCACCTGGTAAGGGCCTGTCGTGTCGCTGACCGTTCCCTGGATCACCAATTGGGACGCGGTAGTATTTAGATTCAGCTGAACGGTTTTCGTACAGCCGACGAGGAAGAACAAGGCTGATAGGGGGAACAGGGCTGACAGGCCAAAAAATGATTTTCTCATCGGGCTTAAAATTTAAAATTGTAGGTAATGGAAGGAACGATACCGAAAAGGGTGGTTTGAAGGGCCTGGGTTTTGAGGTTATTGTTCGGGTCCTTCTGGAAAAGGATGGCATAGGGATTCCACCTGTCGTAAGCATTGTAGATGGAAAAGGTCCAGCTGCCTTCGAATTTCGCCGTCTTTTTGGCCAGCAGGGTCGCACCCAGGTCCAGGCGGTTATAGGCCGGGGTGCGGTACCCGTCGCGCTGGCTGTATATATAGACGGGTGCGCCGTTGACCGGGAATTTACCGGAGGGCCAGGTCGTCGCATTGCCGGTATTGTATACGAAGGTCGCCGAGAAGGTCCATTTTTTGTTGTACTGGTACATGCCCACGACGGCCAGATTATGCGTCTCGTCCTGCACGGCAGGATAATACTTGTCCTGGTTGATTCCCGGGATCTTCCGCTCGGTCCGCGACAAGGTATAGCTGAGCCAGCCCGTCAGCTTTCCAGATTTCTTTTTGATATAATTTTCCCAGCCGTAGGCCCTTCCTTTCCCGTACAGCAATTGCGATTCTATCTGTTCGTTGCCCAGCAGCTCGGCGCCGTCTTTATAATCGATCTGGTTCTGCAGGGCCTTGTAATACACTTCGGAGGATAACTCATACATATTATGATGAAAATTCAGGTAATACCCGGTGGCGAACTGGTCCGCTATTTCCGGTTTCACGTTATTGCTGCTGGGGATGTAGAGGCTGTTGGGAAGACTGGACGTGGTATTTCCCAACAAATGAATGTTCTGTACATTCCGGGTATAGGAAAACTTGATGGAGCTAACCGCATCCAGCTGATACGTTGCTGCAAAACGGGGTTCGGGGTTCACATAGGTCTTGATGATCGCGCCTTCGTTGTAATGCACCGTATCTTTTGCATTGCCGGCATTGTCATAGGTATAAAAATTCCCCGGGCCTGTCAGGGTGAAAGTTGTCAGGCGGACACCATAAGTGAATTTCCAATCCCGTGACAGGGTCCAGTCGTGGGAGGCATATACGGCGCTTTCGATCGCATACTTCTTCTGTAAAGCGAGTGAATTATAAGAAGACGAGGCCGTCGTCGTCCCGACGCCGGGCGAGAGGATATGATGGATCACGTCGACGCCGATGTCCAGCTTGCTGTGCGAACTGATATAGTAATTAAGGTCTTCTTTCAGATGCGCATCGGTGACGTTGGATTGGATGGAAATATTATTGCTGGAGTTGAGTATGGCGATATTGTAATAGAAATTGCTGTATATCAGCGAGGTATTGGAAAACAGCTTGTCGTTGAAAATATGATTCCAGCGGAGGGTGGTGGTCACATTGCCGAAGTTGTTGCCGAATTTGTAGGGCAGCTTCAATTCGTCGTTACCGAAATAGGCCGACAGATACAGTTTGTTGTGCTCATCAAAGGTATAGTTGGCCTTGGCATTGACATCATAGAAGTATAATTTGCTTCCCTTGATGGTGGTATCGGTGGAAAGCCCCAGGAAGGCATCGGCATAGGTTCTGCGTGCGCTGACAAAAAAAGAGCCCTTATCCTTTATGATCGGCCCTTCCACATTGAGCCGGGAAGAAATAAGGCCCAGGCCGCCGCTGACAACATATTTCTGATTATTGCCGTCCCGCATGCTGATGTCTTCCACGGAGGACAATCTGCCGCCGTAGCTGGCGGGCATTCCGCCCTTGTAAACGGTAATATCCTTTAGTGCATCCGAATTGAATACGGAAAAAAACCCCAGGACATGCGAGGCATTGTATACGGTGGCCTCATCCAGCAGGATCAGGTTCTGATCCGAGCCGCCGCCGCGTACATAAAAGCCGCTTTTCCCATCTCCCGCGGATTCGATTCCCGGCAATAACTGGATCGTCTTCAGGATGTCCCGCTCGCCGAAGACTACCGGCACATTCTTGATCTCTTCCGCGGTTAGCCGCTGGACGCCGGGAAGTGTTTTGGTGATATTGTTCTTTCTTGCGACGCTGACGACCACTTCCTGCATTTGTCCGCGGCCGGAAACCATATTTATATTCCGGACCATGTTCTTATTCAGTACCAGGTCGACGGTGTCGAGGGCGTAGCTGGAATAAGACACGATCAGGTGGTAGTGTCCTCCGGGTAAAGTAAGGGAATAGAACCCGTAACTATTTGTAGTTACCCCTATTCCAGGCTTCTCTAACAGGCCTACGGAGGCGCCCGCCATTGTTTCGCCGGAGGATTGGTCTTTCACCGTGCCGGAGACGGAATAACTGGGGCTCGTTTGTGCCCAGATCCCCAGGGGAGCCAGGAGGATCAACAGGGCGGTCAGGTGTTTTTTTTGTCGCATGCGGTTATTCATTTGGTTGATGCGACAAAATTGCCTCAACCTGGTCAGGAGAACGGGCCGATAGTACCTGAAGTGGACAAAAAGGGGGGTGATTGGAAAAGGGGGGTGATTGGAAAGGGGGGGTGATTGGAAAAGAGAGGGCGATTGGAAAAAAATCTATTTCTGCGTCAACCATTGCAGAAATGCGGCTGTCCTGTTCTTGCTGACGACGATGGCTTCTTTAAAAGCGATGGATAGATTGACCACATATTTCCGGGGCTGATAATAGTTGGCATCTGTAACGGCACGTCTGTTCACCAGATATTGGCGGTTGACCCTGAAGAAAACCCCTTTGGATAATTTCTCCAGTTCGTCCAGGGGTTGGTTGACGATATAAGACTTCCCATTAAAGCAGTGCAGGCGGGTTATTTCACCTTCGACAAAGAACAGGGCAATCTCGGTGAGCGGCACGGGCAATATCTTATCCCTGTGATACACCAGGACCGAACTAACCTCCTGCCGGGGTCTTTCGTTGTCCGTAATCAGCCGGATCAGCTTTTCATAATCTACTGCGGCAGGGATAAAGTGCTTTTTCAACTTTTGAAATTTATCGATGGCTCCCAGCACCGTTTCGGCTGTGAATGGCTTTAAAATATACTCAATCCCATTGCTGCGGATCGCTTCGAGGGCGTATTCATCATAGGCGGTACAAAACACGACGGGGGCAGGGATACGGACCGCTCTGAATATTTCGAAACTAAGGCCATCTCCCAACTGGATATCCGAAAAGACGAGATCGACGTCCGGCTGTTTCTGGAACCAGGCTATGGCATCCTGTACGGAAGTCAGAATGGCCTGAACCGATATATTCATATCGGCATTGGTAAGGATATAAGCCAGGTCTTCTGCCGTGAGCAGCTCGTCCTCGATAATGGCAATGTTCATTCCCTGATTAATTTGAGGTATACGCGGAAAAAATCGTGTTCGTTACTGACACGGATATCTTCCTGGATCAGCAGCTTGTATCTGTCGGACAGATTTTTCAATCCTATCCCGGTTCCGGGATCGGCTATTAGTTTTTCGTGAATATTATTTTCCACCAATAACCAATCCGGTGCAATATAGCGAATGGCAATAGCCAGCGGCCGCTCTTTTGTCAATCTATTGTGCTTTATGGCATTTTCCACGACCAGCTGCAGTGAAAAGACGGGGATCGACGCCGTTTCCAGTTCCGAAAAAGGAATGTCCACCGAATAGGAGAGGGCCTCCCGGAACCGGATCTTTTGCATGTCCAGGTAGTACAGGGAAAATTTAAGCTCTTCCTTTAAAGAGACGACATTTTGTTCGTTATGTGAAATGGAAAACCGGAGGAATTCCGATAGTTTGACCAGGTAGTTTTCAGCCAGTACCTGGTCCGTCCTGATCAGGGATTTGAGCGCGCTTAAGGAATTGAATAGAAAATGCGGATGTAGCTGACTTTTAAGCTTTTCATGCTGCGCCTCCAGGCTTTTCATTTGCAATTCCGCGTTTTCTGTTCTCATGTTGGCATTTTCTATCCTGATGTTCGCAGCCTCGTACCGGGAAAGGATGAGTTCGATGGCCACCAGGGAGAGGCTGTTGATACTGATGACAAGCAGGAGAGGGCCTGCAAGGGGCAACTGCACCGGTGCGCCGGATACAAGGGTATAGAGGTGGGAGTTGGCGATCAGCACCGCCAGGGAAAAAGTCACGAGGCAGCTGGGAAGGTAAAAGAAAAGCAGCCGCTGGTTCTTTTTGCCGGATGCCATCGGAACAAGGAAGAAAAGGATGAAAAGGTTAACCAGCCAGCACACCAGGTTGGCGAACGAAAAGGTGATTATTTTCACGATGACCCTGTGATGTTCCGCACTGTCATACCCCAGGAATAGCACGAAGGCAATGGTCAGCAATATGAACAGCAGGTTAATGCTCCCGGCAATTTTTAGGAGCAGCTTATTTTTTTTTGATAGGGGCATGTGATAAAGGTAAATATTTTTATATAGGGGGATGGTTTTGGTAAAACTAGCAAGGCCTCGCGGCTAAAGACGGGTGCAAGGGGGGGAAGTGGACAAAATGCCGGGTGAATGGTTAAAATGCCGGTGCCGGTTGCTGAGGCCGGCTTAGTGAAAGACACCGGCCAACTGAAGCATTCTGTAAATAGCCAATAAAATGATGATGATTAAATAGACACGCAGTGCAATAAGCGACACCCTTACTGCCGGCGTCATTTTCAGTGGCCCGGCCTTGTCCGCATCTACTTTTTCTTCCGGTTCGTCCCATAAAGGATGGATGACCAAATGTTTCATAAATAATTTTATTTAAAAATGTTCGGCAGTAAAATTTGGGCTGCTAATATGAATGATAAAATAAATAGTACGATGATGATCGTCCAGTTGATGTAATTATTCCATTTCGTGTTGGCGAACCGTTCACCCAGCAGTTCTTTGTCATTTAATAAAATTTGCAGGAATATGATCGCTACGGGCAATACCACTCCGGCGAGGACTTGCACCCCGATGATAATGACCTGCAAAGGTGCATTGGGTATGAGTACAATAGCTCCGGCAGCTAATACGGCTAATACATAAAAAATATAAAACCCAGGAGCATCTTTTACTTTTTTCTGGAGACTGTGGCCCCAACCTGCGACTTCAGCATAGGCAAAAGAACTGGAAAGTGCAATGGCTACGGTGCCGAGGATGGATGCATTGACAGCGAGCATCAGTATCGCATTTTTGGCGAATGTGCCCAGGATGGGCCTGACGGCTACCGCCAATTGCGAAGGATCTTCATAGCCGATATGCCGGGTATATAAGACATTCCCGATGACCATCATACAACCTGCTACGACAATAGTGAATACCGCACCGATAAAAGTATCGATCCGGGCCGATTTCAGATCCTGGAACCGTAGCCGTTTATCAGCCACGATGCTTTGCTGGAAAAATAATTGCCAGGGCGCTACCGTAGTCCCCACGATGGCAATGATCAGGTATACGACAGCGGAATTAAACCCTCCGACAGGGGCAGTCGGTAAAAAGGTATTTTTCGCCAGTTCACCGGCATTCGGATGGGCAGTGAATAACAGCGCAACCCAGGTGAGATCCAGCAGGCAGAGGAAAACGACCACCCGTTCCCACTTCAGATAACTTCCGGTGGCGACTAATCCCACCAGGGAAAGAGCTGCGACACTAACCGAAATATAGGGAGATATGCCCATTTTGCCGCATGCCAGGGAGATAAGGGCAAATTCGGAGACCAGCGTCATGAAATTCACCAATTCCAGGTCGAAGAGGGAGAACCGGCCCCACCATTTCCCAAATCGCTGGTAGATCATGGCGGCATGCCCTTTCCCTGTAGCGATACCCAGCCTGACCACCATTTCCTGGATGAAATAAGTGACGGGTAACAGCAATAGCAATACCCATAGCAGATGATAACCATATTGCGCGCCGGCCTGGGTATAGGTCGATACGGCGCCTGCGTCGTTATCGGCTTCCATCACGATAAGACCCGGCCCCATGACCATCAGAAAATGCCATAGCTTTCTTTTCCAGGGGCTTGCGACTACTCTTGTTTTGGCCATAAAATCCGGCCTTTGGATAATCTTCGTCTCCATATATTTATTTTAAAGTTCAACATGTCCCCTGATACCAAATACGTGAACAGGTCCCATCCTGTCTTTATTATAGGCCGGATTGTGGACAAACTGGTAATCGAATGTGAGCCAGATATTATCAAAAAGCCTGGCGTTATAAAATGTTTCCAGAATGGCCTCATGGCCATAATTCAGATTGCCATCTCCGATAATAAAACCATAGCCGCCGGCTTTTAGAAAAGCCTGGTGTTCGGAAGAAATGCCATTGACCACACCCGCTATGCCCAGGACATCGTCTTTTCTCTTCCACCGCATTCCTTTGAAGGAAAGACCGGCATGGATGGTCTGGTCGATTTCCGTGAATGCCCAGGTGGCGCCCTTCCCGTCATCCGCTCCTGCCCTTGCAAATACGCCTATGCCGTCTGCTATCTCCTGCTCCATATTCAGATAGATACCCGTTTTCTTACCGCCATAGGAAGACCCTTCGGCGTTACCGGATATTACCTTTAGTAAGCTGGTATCCCTGGTTTTTAATGCGACCAGGCCTTCTTCGTAGGAAGGAGCCCTGGAAGCCGTATAACTGAATAGTAGCCGGATGACGCCGGGCCTGCTGTTAATATTCGTTTTCCATTCGAGCTCCGCCGTCTCCGAATGCGCTTTGCCAGGGACGTATTCCATTTGCGAATGGTTGGCGATGACCGGCACGGCGACAGTTGAGAGCCGTATTGCCCATTTGGGTTGAAACAATTCAACCACAACCCCCGAAGTATATCCCCTGGTATCGGCGGGATAATCCCAAGCCCCGTTGCTCATCAGGCTCCAGTTAAAAAACTGTGCACGGGGGTCATGGCTATAGCTGTTCTTATCGTAAAAATCGGATATCGAAAATTTCCCGGCGCTGATGGCGATCCTGCTGGAAGGGATCTTTCCGGCTACCTGGTTCACAGCATCTGCCCTCTCTTCATAACCGGTACCAAGGGGGATGATTTGTTGAAGGTACAGCCTTGATAAGTTCAACACCGGTTGCGGATTGCCGATGCGATACGTTTCGCCATTCAATGCCCCTGCTACGCCGACAGCGGAGCTTAGTCCTCTGCCGCCGGATAATTCCGGGTTGAAGTACAACGCGGCTCCTTTCCACAATTTTCTTCCAAAAAATAAAGTGGTGGTTATACTGGTCGCCGTAGGCTCAACCGTATCCGCCAGACTGTTGTTACCGCTATAGGCTGCTTTAAAACCTGAATGCATCTGATTAATGACAGTTAGCTGGAAATGTGTGGACCAATTCGTTTTCCCGGTCGTATCACTGTTTTGGGCAGTCGAATGTTGTCCCTTCAAAATAAATAAAAGCATGAAAGCAAGGCATAAAAACTCGTCTCTTTTAAGCATAAAAGCAGATTGGTTCCCGGGAGCAGGGAACCGCTTAAAAGGGCGACCCCGGCTTAAGGGAGATTATAAAATGTTATGTTGTTACCTGAATCGCCTTCCATTGTATGGTGTAGTTTGTATGGTATAGTTTGAATGGTGTAGTTTATTTTTACGTTGCAAAAGTAGTTGGGCAATCATTAATTCCCAACAAAACGGCCACTAGAATTTCATTAGATTTCTATTATAAAGTCATTATAGAATGTGCGGGAAAAGGGCCGCTTCCGGCGGCTCCTGATGGAGGATCACTTATGCGGGAATACCAGTGAAAACATTGTTCCTGCACCCCGAACGGAATGAACATCGATGCTGCCGTTATGCAGGAGGATGATCTTATGCGTCAGTGCCAGGCCTATCCCATTTCCATCAGCATAGCTTTTATTAGCCCCACGGTAAAAGGGAGTATATAATTTGGAAATGTCTTCAGGCTCGATGCCGATACCATTGTCCGAGAAGCGTAAAATGACATTTTTTGGATCATAACTGATCGATACGGTGGTCTGGTGGTCTTCGGAGAATTTACAGCCATTCTCCAATAAGTTAAGGAAGGCGAGTGTCAGCAGGTACCGATTGCCGTAGATGGAGATATAATCATCATTTTCGATTTCCTGCATAAACAGGAGGTTAACGATATATTCCGGATTCGATCGGAGCAGGTTCGCCTCCGCGTCCGACAGCAACTCATCCAGCCGGATTTCCTTCATGGAAATATCGGATTGGTCGTATCCCGCCTTGGCCAGGTCGAGTAAGCCATTGGCTAACCTGACGAGACGCGCCGTGTCTTTTAAAGCGAGTTCGATGACCTTTACATATTCGTCGGGGGTACGGCGTTTCATGAGGGACAGCTGCAGTTCAGTCGACAAAAGCGATAAAGGTGTTCTAAACTCATGCGAGGCATTGCTGACAAATATTTTTTGTGATTGAAAGGCGTTTTCCAGCCTGTCCAGCATTTGATTATAAGTATATGCCAATTCGCTGATTTCATCTTTGTTATTTTTTACGGCAAGCCGGCTATCTAAATTTGAAGCATTGATCGCGTCTACCTTTGCTATAATTTCGGATACCGGCCGGAATGCCGACCAGGCGATCAAATACCCGGAAAGTATCGCGGGAACGAGCAGGATCAGGGCGGAGGCCGCTGCGGATATCTTCCAATGTTGGAGCAGCATAAACGAAGATAGCAGCCCCGCTGCGGCAAGGAGAAAATATAAGGTTAATTTATAGCGGATTTTCATTTGTGGCCGGTTTTTCCTTCAGGATGAATCCTGTTCCGCTCCTGGTGTGAATTAATTTATTCGGGAAATCACTGTCGATCTTTTTTCTCAGGTAATTGATGTAGACGTCGATGAAATTCGTTCGGGTGTTGGGGGTATTCCATACATTCTCCGCGAGTTCCGTGCGGGATAAAACCCTTTCGGCATGCCGGATCATGTATTCCAGCAATTTAAATTCCCTGGGAGTGAGTTCAATTTCCTTATGGCCTCTTTTAGCCGATTTTTCCTGCTGGTTTAATTCCAGGTCGGCGTATTTTAAAACCGCGTTTGGCGGTTCTGCCGGGTTGGGTTTGCCACGTAGTATGAGTGCGCGGATACGGGCATGTAATTCCCTGAAGTCAAATGGCTTGACCAGGTAATCATTAGCCCCTGCATCAAAGCCCTCCACTTTATCGTCTGTCGTACCGAGTGCGGTCAGCATGATCATGGGAAGCTGGGGCCGCAACGACCTGACTTGCTTACAGACTTCCAGACCACTGAGGCCGGGCAACAATATATCGATAACCAGCAGATCGAACGGATGCGACAAGGCGAGATTTTTCCCCGTTAGACCATCATAGGCTGCCTGTACGGCAAAACCTTGTTCTTCCAGGCCCTTTTTTATGAGTTCAGCGGCCCTTTTTTCATCTTCAATAACTAGTATTTCCATTTTTACAGCCATTGATGGAATTTTTTAATAAACCAGCCTTTCACCAACTGGGTGAGCAAACAGTAGGTGACCAGGATACCTATGAGCCAGGGAAAATAGATCAGCGGCAGGGGCTGTAATTTCAACCCGGCGGCAAAGGGCGAAAAGGGAATAAAAATCCCAATCGCCATAATGGCTGTAGTCAGGGCCAGGACGGGAGCTGTCGCCCAGCTTTGGATAAAGGGTATTTTCCTGGTTCTGATCATATGGACGATCAATGTTTGAGACAGCAGCCCCTCGATGAACCAACCGGACTGGAACAGGCTCTGTTGTCCGGGTGAATTGGCCTTAAAAAAGTGATACATGACGAAGAACGTAGCATAATCGAAAATAGAGCTGATGGGGCCGATGAAGATCATGAACCGGGCAATGCCGCCTGCCTCCCATTTGCGGGGTTTTTCGATATAATCGGCATCCATACGGTCCCAGGGGATGGATATCTGGGAGATGTCATAGAGCAGGTTCTGGATAAGGATTTGGACGGGCAGCATGGGCAGAAAGGGGAAGATAGC
>Ga0206963_10159_pt1 | contig 22213 bp, 20 predicted proteins | sample Alteio_BWOrgHeat_28_FD_152958 | JGI IMG/M metagenome (GOLD analysis project Ga0206963, IMG submission 152958) | Enriched cells from forest soil in Barre Woods Harvard Forest LTER site, Petersham, Massachusetts, United States -... | ecosystem: Environmental > Terrestrial > Soil > Temperate forest >... | reverse complement strand
GGTGGGTAATAGACGTTTTCGCATCGACCGAGTCTACCCCCTCATCGGCGAAGAACACGGATGGTAGATTGAGGGCGAGCAAACCGATCAAAATTGCTGTGTTTTTCATCGTCAACCGGGTCCTTTTCAAAGCCCCGATATAAGCTTACGCCTAGGATAACGCAAGGCGTAATACCCGCTAACTAACCATATTAATTCATGGGGAAAATCAGTGACTAGAGCGCCAGGGCTACTTTTTCCTACGGGGACTCTGATAGCCCAAGGTCAGCCACCCTTTGGTGGCTCTGTTGATTCCTCATCATTTAATGAGAGCTCCCTTTCCGCAGTGCCCCTACACTATTGGAGGGGGGCGAGGCGCTATACAAATGCCGATAGTTGGTATGCAAAAAAAGAAGGCAAGCGGCCTTCGGCCTGGACGCCCGCCATCGGACAAGCGGAGATAGAGAGAATCGAAAAGGCACTTCAAATGAGTGGCGGCATACAGGCCGTGAACTTGCGTGATCAAGTGAATGTCGAGCGGGACAAAATTCAACTAGTCGAAAAACTTTTAGAAGGAAGGGATATTCCCGTGGCTCCCATCGAACGTATCTATCCGCCATAGCCTTGAAAAAAAAGTACGCAAGCGCCTACTTACCTCCGGCCGTAGTTTGGCCGCATGTAAGTAGGTGCCTCGTAAAATGTAGGTGGCATTTTCATTGGCTCTCGTTTAATGCGCCCACCGATTCCAGCCGGCGTTTGACCTCGTCATTGGAGACGCGTCCGTTTTGCTCCCAATATCGAATAAGGTCTCGGGCACTATGTTTAACATGACTCGGTTCATTAGCCGCCTCGGATGCTAATGTTGTGAGGGTGGGTAGTACGTCTTTGCGGTAAGCGGTTTCCGAGATGGCCTGTAGCATGAGCACCATTTTCTTGAATGCATCATTTCGGGGTGGGGCGACATCCTTTTTGAGTAAGGGGGGAAGCTGACTCAGAGTCGTGAGTTCGTCCTCATTGGGGGCGCGTCCGTCTTCCTCCATCTTGAAGATGAGATCTCCTTCTTCGGGATGTTCCCGAAGATGAACCAGTGCGCGAAACTTTTCTATGGGCTTTGCGCTTTGTAGTTCAGCTCTAAGCGTCTTATGATTGGGAGGTGCGGCATAATTGAATTCCTTACCAATCACGGTCTTAGCGGGGACAACTCTTAACGAATGGGCGTAAGGGCCGTTAAAATCACTCAAGCCGGCGCTGCTATCTTCTTTTTTTTCCTCCGCATCCCTTAAAGGGGTAAATTTTCCAAAAACGATCCGGTTCTGATTCTTTCCGCACTTTGCGAGAATAGGCATCGGCGGGTCCTCGCTCTGAGTTAGCACTTGGCCAGTTTGTCCGTCATAGAGGTCGTAACGTATTGGTAACCTTTCCTCTTCCTGTTTCGCGAAGACCAGCTTTCCTCCCAATATCGGGAACCATTCTGGGGCATTTCCCATTCTTTTCCCAAGAGAGACGGTAGAAACGTCCCTAAAATCCTTTCCCGATAGAGTTACAAGGTCGAATTGAGAATTCTGATCTTTGCTGACCGCATAGTAACTTTTTCCGTCGTCACTCGGAAGTAAAACGCCAGTCTCCAGGGTTTTAGCTCCTAGAGGGCCCTTGGGAAAGACAATGGTGCCATCGGTCAGACAGGCAATGATGCCTCCCCCTTCTTTAATGGAGTCTCCCACAACGAGCTTCCCGTCCGGAGTGATTGACCTGATATGCTTTAACGGAAGCTTAAGTCTGGTCGTTACCCTATTCTTAAAATCGATAAGGAGCCCGCCCGAGAAATGGTGCGTTTTCCCAAAAGCCAAACCTCCCTCCTTATCTATTTCTGAAATGGCGAATTGATCTCCCTGGGCTGGATGTAGACTTTCCGAAAGAGACTCTCCCGATTCAAGCGACGAATACAAATCAGGAAAGGGTTTTCCATCTGTTGAAGAAATGATGTGCAGTGAGTCAGCTTTCCAATTTGTCAAATCGGTTGTTTTAACCAGCAGCCATTGGCCGTTGGGTGCCACCATTATATTGGTAATCAGCATGCCGCCCGCTTTGGCGTTGGATAGGGCATGTTCGAAGGCAGGAATGAGACCATTAGGCGTCAACTTGAAGACTTTGACGCCGCTTGGATAGGAACGTCCACCAGCAGTATTCTGATATTCCGAGGCATACGACAAATAAATATCGTTCTCTCCACAGGAAACGGTCAGATTTTTAGAAGGTAAAGTAACCGAGAGTGATCCGACTTCCCTGCGAGATGACGCCGATTCATGGGGCTTTGCTAGCGGAATGGGCGGAGGCGATGCTCCAAAGACCAAGGATGGAAGGCTGAGTAGGAGAAGGATTTGATCCGCTATCCACCGAGATTTAATCATACGGATCATTTTACCACCGAATCAAGTCGACCCTCTATTGCATTGATACCTTTTATAAAAGGTATCAAATGTGTCACGCTAGATTGACACCTTTCCTATGGAGATTTTTCGATATAAAGTTGTCTTTTCTATGAGGGGGGGGCCGAGTGTCGCTAATAAATCCAATCCGTACCGAGCGTTTGATTCTAAGAAGGTTTGTCCCAGAGGACCTCATTCATCTTTCTGCGATGTTAGGCGATCCTGAAGTGATGAAATACTATGGTCCTCAAGCAAAATCCCATACCCCGGAGAAATGGTTCAGTAGCGTCGAGGCCGCTCATGAAAAACACGGGATGTCGTCTCTTGCGGTCGAATTAAAGGATACCGGTGTGTTTATCGGACAAGCCGGGATTTTATTTCAAGACGTTGAAGGAACTCTTGAGCAGGAAGTGGCTTACATGTTCAAGAAGGACTTCTGGGGAAAAGGCTATGCCAGTGAAGCAACGAGAGAATGCATGCGGTACGCCTATTCCAACCTCAACCCCCGGCGTTTTATTTCTCTCATCAATCCTAAAAATGACCCGTCCATAAATCTCGCTAAGCGAAACGGGATGGAGTTTGAGCGGATGATTGAAAAGTGGGGAATGCCCGTGACGTTGTATTCGATAACTCTAGAGCGATGGAAGGCTACCGTTGGTTCGGGCAGTTTCTCGTAAGTGTCACTCTCCTTCGCGGCCTGAAAGGAACGGGTCATCTCAGGAACGTTTCTTGAATTGCAGATAGGGATGCCTAGAAAACCCTTCTTACCCGAGAGTCGATTTCCCTATCACATTACAAATAGAGGCAATAACAGTGAGCAAAAGAACGGCCCTATCCCGAAAGTAGGTAGGCACCGTGAGCTTCTGGTTGCCCGATCCCTGCACCGCCCACCATTCCAAGTCCTTTATTATTGGGAAAGTTCGTAAGTCCAACCAGTCGCAGTGTCGGTTAGGAACAGTTCCTGTCCGGAGAAGGTGTAGTTATAGCTTACGGTTGAAGTCTGAACGGGAGTAGAGGTAGTTGAATACCCTATCACTAATGTCTCCGCGGCGGCGTTCACAACGTAATTAAATGTCTGTCTTGGCGTTGAGATGGTAGTCCCATTTTCCACGGCAAAAACGTCTCCTGTATTGTTGTTGTTTACTTGAAAGAGGAGATATCCAGAGGGACTTATATGAAGAGTGGGATCGGTGGTTGAGATCAATTTCCAATTCGCGGCCAATACCGGGGGCGCGTTAGTAATGAAGCTATATTGATATCCCGAAGATTGGTCTTCGAGTGATAGAAATGATCCGACGCCAACTATCTTATAGACCGTCGTGGTCGTAGTGGACGGATTCGCCGCCGGCGAAGACACCACGGTTAAAGCCCACGAGATATCGTCGTAACTGAATGTGAAATTGAGATAGGCAGACGGGTCTTCTACACCGGCAACGACATGCGTGACCGATCCTGTGGAATTCGCGTTGAAGGCATAAATGTCGAAGGTAGAATTCCCAAGATTACTTAATGCGGGATCATTACTCAGAGTTAAGTTCCAGGGATTCGCCGTCAGCGTCGACAGATCCATTCTAGCCGGGGCTGACACATTCGGAACCGAATTGTGACTGCATCCTATGAGACCAAACAAAGTGAAAAATAGGAGACTATGAACATTGAAATATGTGCGCATTTTTTACCTCGGGAGGCACGTTGCCCAGATCTCTGCAAGGCCACTGCCAGGCTCACCCGCCTAAAAAATGTTGAAAAACGTCTACCGGGGAGACAGGAGTGAGGTGGGGCGAATCTAAAGATTTGAAATCATGGGCTAAGAAACGTGTTTATGATTAAGACACGTTGTCTTCACCTTTGACAGCATCGGCCTCCCACTTCGCCGTCATTTCTGGGCGAAATATTTGAAAGGGTGACTGGTCGCATCTCTGATCTCCACCAGCAAATGTTCTTTGAATGACGCCACTACGCATCGCATATTGATACGTACGTATAAAAATAGGATCATCGCGTATAAAAAGAGGGTGACATGAATATTACGAAAGTTGCTTTAGTGTTTCTTTGTCTCTTGCCATTCCATAAGGCGGTTGGCGTATCTACGATTGATATCGTCGATACGTATTTCGAATGTCAACCGAGTGCGAGTTCGACCGACACGGTGCCCCAGATTTTTCAGTTCTTTACCAGAGTAGATGTGTCCACGGTTTTTTCCGCCGGGAACAATAGTCAGGAGGATTGCAATAAACAGGGACCGCAATTAGCGAGTAAGGTTAAAGAGCTCGGAAAACTGGCTACGGATATTAAATTTAGCTATTGTGCCCAAGCGCCGAACAATGGTGCTATCTTTGAGACGGCGGTGATTTTGTCCAATGATGGTTACGGACAGATTCGTATGAATCCAACTATCGAGATGACCGTGTTCCCGAATTTTGACAGCTGCTTGGAAGCGGCGTTGGCCGACACTACGGCTTGGCCCTAGCGCTGCCGAGGGTGCCACTCTCCTTTGGGGCCTAAAAGGAACAGGTCATCATCGTTTAATTTGAAGGCCCAGCAACGTACGGAAAAGTTCTTAGATAGACCAAATGATCCACCTTTCATTCCTCGGCGTCTCCTAGCCACTTCTCCGTTTCAACGCGAGGCGAAGTGCCAGAGCCCCCCAAGATCAGTAGCTTGATCGCAGGAATTAGGAGGAAGACATGAAAACTTTGATCTTATTGGCATTAGCAATGGGCCTTACCACATCATTTGTCGGTCAGGCGGCTTCAACGTCTCAGGCCTCAACGGGTGGTGTGGTTCCCAGGGCAGCCATCGGCCCCTCGACGACACCGGCGGGGACGAGCGGATCTTACACGTGCTGGGATGGCGCTTCGATATCGACTGGCGATGCGCAGAGTATTCTAAATTCTTTGAGCTGCGATAATACCAAACCCTTTTCCGTGACCTTCAACGGGAATTTCACGGTGATTTGCTGCGTACATCAATAAGAAGGGCAGACGCGCCTTGGTTGTAGGCGATGGCGCTCGCAACTACGGCCTCGAGAAAATCTTAGAGGCCTACTATCTTTATAAACCCATTCCGATGGTGTTCTTTCACTCGACTATCCGTATGTGCTTAACCCCGGATACCACGAAGATCGTGGCCCGGTTTCTCTCTTCTCCGTGCGGGCTCACGTAGAGCTCTAGTAAGGATAGACGATAGTCCTCTATCCGGTCGGAGATTCGAAGACTTGTCCCCCTAACTCTTCAACTTTCATGATCGCAGAGACGAGACTATCAAAAGGATAATTTGGGTACGCGTCTCGATCACGATCCCCTTTTTTATACGCGATAACAGGCCCTACTTCTGGTCGACGTCCATAGACGAGCCGAAATTTCGCTAAGGGAAGCAAGGGGAGAGCGTGCGGAGCATCGAGGGAATTTCGGGCTGCAACCGATACGCGCCACAGATCGTTTTGAATCATTGCCCGCAGGGCAATTAAACAGAGATCTTCTGCGCTCATGCAAGGTCCGCTCAGGCCCATAATCGCAATCGCCATTGCTGCAAAATATCTAAAGCGAACCGTCATAGACACACATCATCGACGTATTGTAACTGTATTCGTTAGAAATACGGGATCCTTTTTTTCCACCGAAGGGAAGGCCCAAATCTAGTGTGACACCTTTCACAAAAGGGGATTGGAATCGTATGCTTGGAGGTTCGGCTAACTAATACTTGGACCGAGGTTCCGTTAACAAACCAGCCTTGGTGCGAAAACACTACCTAGAACTCGTTACTGCCTCGAACTTTAAATACTCTAAAAGCGAATTGGCGACGCCATCGATTTGAGCTTGGGTAACTCCCTTATCTAGCGCCTGAACTTTGAAGGCGAGACGGTCAGGGAGAGGGAGTTGTGGATTTCCGTCTGTTGTACGAAAGCTTACCGGACCAACCGAAGGGATAATGCCAGTTAGACCGCCATCCTCGCGACTCCAAACACTCTTAATAACGACACGGATATTTTTATTTAGTTGTAAAACCAGTGGCGTGTACATCGAGAAAGGAATCTCTGCCTCAGATTCTTCTGATGCCTTAAGACGAAGGTAAGCCCGTTGAAAGGTGTTCACCACTTCGGCTTTAGTGCGAACCCTTCCTGAATGACTTCCCACAAATCGCCCTAATTCTTCCATCGACCTCAGAGGGATCATGTTTGGTTCTAGGTTCTTTTCTAAATTAGCTATATCGTACTCACTTCTCTCCCAAGAAACGACGGGGGCGTTAATCTCCTTGGTAATAGCCGATGCAAATCCGTCCGACTCCGGTTGGCTGACTTGGCTCGCAACCCTTAAATTCCACCAAGCAGCGGTGACCTGCCGGCGGGCTGACCAATCAAAATAATTGTGCAGGTACTCGATAGTCGATTCGGCATTTTGTACTTGAAGGGACTTTAACCACTCGCCAAGACGATGGGGCAGAGTCTCGTCAGCCCCAGGCTTGGGCCTACCGTAATAGATAAAGGCTCGGTCATCAGGTTCTCTTAAATCAGGGGTGGCCAATCTCTCGGCGAGCCTTCTCCTTGTCCCGTGCAAGTCTAACGTACTCATGCCCGGTAGGGGACGAATCACGAACCTGACGCCGCTCCCACCTACTCGGTGTAGACTCAACGAGGCATTGACCCTGGCCGGAGTATAGTCGATAAAAATTACTTGATTTGGGTGTCCTTTCTGAAAATCCCGGCTCTCTCGGGACGTTAAATCCTGATTAATCATCTCAAAGTCTCTAATCGCTTCATTTACCCAGCGGTCCTCCTGCTCCTTCGTGGTGGGACCGTTATTCAAAAAGTTCATGGTATCCAGGCCGCCCTCCATTCGCACAAGAGAGGATCCGATCATCGAACGGACTGCCGCATCAATCGCCCGTCTGGCGTCGAACAGCCTCACGGAGAACGCTAAGATCGGAGCCTGATGTTCATCCAAAGTAAGTTCTATCTCTTGGATCGGAATCGCGGGAGGAGTCCATTGCGGAACCTCGCCGACAAGTTCCAAAACTTGCATCATGGGAAGTCGCAGGGGCCGATAAACCGAGGGGAATCCCAAATCGAACCCCGCGCCCCCTAAGCCCACCGCCCTTAACAAAAAATCCTTCACGGTTCCTTCTCGGCCTACCACGAAGGAACACCGCAGATCGGCGGCCATTCCAGACGAAGAGGCCAAAACAATTATCGCTAGAGCCACCAAAAATAACCTACACAACATCGTTTGTCCTTTATCGCCTTTGCCGGGCGACGCATTTACGATCAACTATCGCTTGGCCTATGAGTTGCATTTCGAAACCCAGACTAGTCACCTAAGTTGCTTTTTACAACTCAAAAAGTTAGAATGTGACTATGCGGTTGGAACGATTGAAGTATAGCGCCAGGAATTGTTCAGTAGCAGGCACCTTAGCCATTGTCGGGGAGCGATGGTCTCTCCTTATTTTGAGAGAAGCCTTTAATGGCATCCACCGATTTGACGATTTTTTGACGGCGATCGGATGCGCGCGAAATATATTGAGCGATCGGCTTACCACGCTCGTTGAAGGCGAGATCCTTGTGAAAGTCCCTTACCGGGGTGAGGGCCAGCGCGAACGTTACGCCTACCGCCTGACGGAACGAGGTCTTGAGCTCTTTCCTATCCTGGTAGCGCTCATGCACTGGGGAGACCGATGGCTGGACCATAAGAAAGGTGTACCAGCCATTATCCAACATAAAGAGTGTGGCGAGCCCATTTTTGTTGATATCAAGTGTGGCAAGGGGCATGGCGGATTAACGGCGCGAGACACGCGAGCCATACCGGGCCCTGGCGCAAGACTTACGAAGAGTCGACGCTAGTCATCCTTAAGGATTAAGGCTTATGGATTAATCCCCCGTCTAAATCCCTTTCAAATCTTGAGATTTAGCTCCTTTAAGCGATCCATCAAAACCGTTGCATCAACTCATAATTTCGATGTAGTTTTCGTGGGCAATTTTTAAGCCATTTAGCAAAGGACTCGGCGATGGAAGGCATGAACCCTACAGCAATTCGCGACCAAACTATTGCCAAACACGGAGCTTGGACGACCCTGAACTGGGAACTAGCTCCCGGGGTATTCACGATAGGACCTTCGGTTACCATGTCCCAGGAAGTGCACGTCCGTTGTCTCACCCAACTTATCAGTGACTTAGGCCGAAAACCAATCGATCAAATGCGAATTGCGGATTTGGCTTCGCTCGAGGGAGTCTATTCCGTAGAGTTTGCGCTTCAAGGCGCGAGCGTTTTGGGAATCGAAGGGCGCCAAGGGAATATCGAGAAGTCCTTGGTCGTTAAACGCAGTTTAAACCTAGCGAACTTAGATTTTGTTCAAGACGATGTAAGAAATCTTAGCCGGAAAAAGTATGGCGCTTTCGATGTCGTGGTTTGTGCCGGCATCCTCTATCACCTAGATGCTCCGGATGTGTTTAGTTTTATAGAGAGCATTTACGAAGTTTGCGATGGCTTTGCCATTATCGATACCCACATTGCTTTCAAGAATGAAGTGAGAACGGAATATAAGGGCAAAGAATATTGGGGAATAAAGTACCCTGAGCACAGCCCAGAATCGACTATGGAACAGCGAGAGAGATCGACTTACGCTTCACTAGACAATGTATTTAGCTACTGGCTCACCAAGGAATCTCTGGTCAACGCGCTATCCGACATTGGCTTCACTTCGGTAGTGGAATGCGCGTGGCCTTCGCGACCCCATGACTACGCCGATCGCGTTTTTCTTGTCGCTTATAAAGGAAAGCCCGTGGCCTCAAAGATGTTTGGGGGCGCTAAGCAAGCCGAGCGATATCCGGCGATCCCGCAACGTCCTTACAGCCCATTCCAAAAGGTCGATTTAAAAACCCGCGTTCGAAATAAATTGCGGAAAGTCTTTCACTCTTAAAGGAAGGGAATCTCTAATCATACTACATACCTGTGCCCCGCCATCGCAAGGACAAGGGTTAAATGCGAGCCCAATAAGCCAGTACCTAGAACCCTAGAATTGGACCATTGACGTGACATTTCCGATTCTTATAGACTGCCACCTCTGGTTTTCCATCGCTTTGGGTTGGCTTACTCTGGAAGTGCCGGGAAGGATTTGCGGACGACCGCGTAGTACATGCCTAATAAAACCAACATACCCGTTTTCATCTTGGCCGGAGGCATGGGCACCCGTATTTCCGAAGAGACCTCGTTACGCCCCAAGCCCATGATCGAAATAGGCGAGATACCCATTTTGTTGCATCTTATGCGCTGGTATTACTCGTTTGGGTTTACCGAGTTTGTGATTTGCGCTGGATATCGTAGTTGGGAGATCAAAGAATATTTTCTGACTTACGAGTTTCGTAGGAACCATTTGCGAATCGATCATCGGGAAGCGACCAACTTTTTGCCGATGACGCTGGGAAAAAACTCCGAACAAGAGAATTGGCGAGTCGATATTATCGATACAGGCGTGGAAAGCATGACCGGGGCGCGTTTAGCCCGAGCTCTCGATGAACTAAGCCGTTACCATTCCTTTTCCAATTTTGCGCTGACTTACGGCGACGGGCTTTCCGATATCAATTTGGAAGAAGAACTCAAGTTCCATCTTTCTCACGGACGCATTGGGACAGTTTTAGGGGTGCCACCCGCGGCGCGTTGGGGCGAGTTAGATATTTCCTCTGATATGGAAGTCGAAGGCTTTTTGGAAAAGCCCGAAGCTAGAGCCGGACTCATCAACGGAGGATTCTTTTTCTTTCGGCGTGAGTTTCGCGATTTCTTATCGGCGCAAGCCGACTGTGTGCTGGAACGTGCCCCACTGACCCAGTTGTCCGCCGCTCGTCAGCTTATGGTTTATAAGCACACGGGATTCTGGCATCCGATGGATACGCTTCGAGACAAATATCACCTGCAGTCCATATGGGACAGTGGCAAAGCCCCGTGGAAAAGCGACACCACTTTTGGTTCGACTTCGCCAGTTCAAAAAGAGGGGGCCGATGGAATCGCCCCTACTTCTGAAACCGTGGGACACGCGTGAATCGATCCGTTGCCAATTTCGTAACCGCCCCTCCTATTCCCGATTTTAAGAACCGCTCTCGAAATGTCCAACCGCTGACGGGTAAGTCCTTTGATCTTACGCAAGCGGTTCCAAGTTACGCCACCTTTGCGAAGATCAAAGCCGAATTAGCTAAAGATCTTTTAGAAGGACGAGTCGACTTCTATACCGAAGTTCCGGGGCTTCTCGAGTTGCGAGAAAAGCTTTGCGAGAAACACCCGCTCCTGCAGAAATCTGATGCCAACCGTACATTAATTACCGCGGGCGCTAACCACGCCATGATGACCGCTCTAATGTGTCTTTTGAATGCCGGGGATACCGTACTCTTGCCGGAGCCTTTCTATTTCAATTACGAAATGGCGCTCCCGATGCTGGGGTTAAAAGGCGTTTTTTTTCAATTAGACGCCCATAAAGGAATGCAGCTCAACGCACGCGATCTCGTGGCTTTCCTCGAAACGAGCGCTCGAGAAACCAAAGCGCTTGTGCTGATTACTCCGAACAATCCTTCCGGCGCTTGCTATTCACCGCAAGAGATTCACGAGCTTTTGACCTGGACTTCACCTAGGGGGATCGAAGTCATTGTCGACGAAACTTACTTGCGTTTTGACCCGAATCATTTGGCCGAGCCTAAATTGCGAAGCTACTTGGGCAAGGGGCTCACTTTAGTAGGCTCTTTTTCCAAGTCCTTTAGCCTAACCGGATATCGCGTCGGCTACCTGGTCCTAAGCCCGGAACAGTTCACTCAAGCGCTTAAGATTCAAGACACCATGGTCATCTGCCCCTCCCATATCGGCCAGCGAGCGGCGATCCATGGATTAGAGCACTGCGAGAGCGATGTGCAATTCCAAGCCAATCGAATGGCTAAATTGGCCCAGCAACTCCAGACCAGACTAGCTGCCCTTAAACATTTTCAGTTAGTTAGCCAAGGGGCTTTCTTTGCCTATTTGAAGCATCCGTTTTCGACGATGGATGCCGAGACCGCAGCTATAACTTTGTACCGGGAAACCGGAATTTTGGGGCTTCCCGGGACCACTTTTGGTAAGAGTCAGCAAAGCTTTATCCGGCTGTCGATTTCCAACTTGGACGAGAATCAGCTGAAGGAAGCGATGGATCAACTCGTCGATTACGACCAAAGAGTTAAAGGAGCGCGTAGTTGAACGCGGACAGAGAAAATATTCTAGAGGCCAGCCGGGCCTATTACCGAAAGCAATTCGCGGCTAAGCCTTTTGAAGCCGGTAAGACCTATATTCCGGTCACGACCAAAGTAATGGATGAGGATGACTTGGCCTCCTTGGTCGATGCTTCCCTGGACATGTGGCTCACGGCGGGACGATTCTCCCGTGAGTTTGAAGCGGCCCTCCCTAAATACTTTGAGCGTAAGCCAAACGCGCTTCTCGTGAATAGCGGCTCGAGCGCGAACTTATTAGCGATGAGTAGTCTTGGCGCTCCCATGTGGCAGGACTATGACAAAGTGCCAATGAAGCCGGGCGATGAAGTCATCACCGCGGCGGCGGGCTTTCCCACCACTTTAAATCCCATCCTCCAAAACGGATGGAAACCAGTTTTTGTGGACGTCGACTACGAAACGCTCAATGTTCGCGCGGAAGATGTGATTGCCGCGGTAACGCCGAAAACTCGAGCGATCAGTTTGGCTCATACTTTGGGCAATGCGTACCGAGCCGATATTCTTTCCGCATTTTGCGAGAAGCAGGGAATCTATTTGGTAGAAGATTGCTGTGACGCTTTCGGAACTACGATTCGACTAGACGGTAAAGATCGACCTGTGGGCTCTTTCGGAGATTACGCCACATTAAGTTTTTATCCGGCCCATCACATCACCACCGGTGAAGGCGGGGCGGTTATTTCCCGAGACAGTAAGTTTAAGCGGGTGGCGGAAAGTATGCGGGATTGGGGTCGCGATTGTTGGTGCGAGCCCGGAGTCGACAACACGTGTGGCAAGCGATTTGGCTGGAACTTGGGCCAATTGCCCGCCGGCTACGATCACAAGTACACCTACTCCAACATTGGCTACAATCTTAAAGCCACCGACATGCAAGCCGCGATCGGCGTTTCTCAGCTTAAAAAGCTACCGGCTTTTATCGCCGCGCGAAAAACCAACTGGAAAATAATTCGCGAGGGTATCGTGAATTCCCCGGTGTTAAGTAAGTTTTTTTCCGTCGTGGAAGCGACCAAGGGAACCGACCCAAGCTGGTTTGGCTTAGCCCTCCACTGCCTGGAAGGCGTAAACCGGGAAAAGCTAGTTTCCTTTTTAGAAGAGCACAAAGTTGGAACACGAATGCTTTTCGGCGGAAATCTTACGAAGCAGCCGGCTTATAAAGACCTAGATTTTAGAGTAGTGGGATCGCTTCAAAACACCGATCGAATCATGGCCAATACCTTTTGGATTGGCGTCCACCCCGCTCTCGACGATCAACGCATCACCTACATGTTAGAGCAACTCGAAGCTGGAGCCAAAAAGGTTTCTAGCCGTCTGCAATCTCAAGCGGTTTCTACGACTATAGTACAAGAAAGTACGGAACAGCTCACGTAGTTTTGGAGTGGTAGCGGATGAGCGTTGAATTCAAACAATCTATTAAAGAGACCTTCGACAGGTACAAAAGGAAGTCCAGTCACGATCCTTTGATCGAGCTTCCGGTTCACGATAACGACGGGAAGCTGGTGGCGTTCCTAAAGCCCATTACCAAAGATTATCTTCTGCTTGATCCGGACCTCCCCGAGCTGTTGGGCCGATGGCGCGCGGAAAATCCCACGATTTCGACCGGCAAATTCCAAATTACCAAAGAGCGAACCATGCGCTGGCTTGATAATTTGGTGGTGGGGCGAGAGGACCGTTTGGTGTTCTTAGTCGAGGCCCTCGACGGCACTCTAGTGGGCCATTTGGGATACTCGGACTTTAATTTCGAAACGAGAACCGGCCTGGTAGATAGCGTGCTTCGGGGAGTGAAATCAGCCTATCCGGGACTGATGTCCTACGCCGTTAATACCATCGTCCGCTGGGGAATTAATGAGCTAAAACTGCAACATATCAGCCTTTCTGTCTTTTCGGATGGAAAAGCTGCTATACAGTTCTACGAGCGCTTAGGGTTTCATTGCACGTATTTACAGCCGCTATACGAAGTGAATTTCGGCGATGAAGTAAAACTAGAGATAGCGCCGGAAGGGTATACTGGCCCGGTAGCCCGCTACTATCAGTATATGGATTTCGATTTTCGTAAGACGCCTGGAGAGAAACATGAGTCTTGAAATATCCAAAAAGAAGATCGCATTTGCTGGCCCCTGGATCACGGATCATGAAGTGCAGTACGTCGTAGATGCTACGGTGAATGGCTTTTATGAAAACTATGACAAGTATGTGAAGCGTCTGGAGAGCAAAGTCTGCGACTACTTGGGAGTTAAGCACGCGATCGCGACCCACTGTTGTACGGTAGCCCTTCATTTGGCCTGTGAATCTTTGGGATTAAAAGAAGGCGATGAGGTCATTTGTACCGACTTTAGCTGGATTGCCACCGCCTACGCGATTTCCTACACCGGCGCGACTCCGGTTTTCGTCGATATCGATCCCAATACCTGGACCATCGATCCCGAAGCGATTAGAAAAGCCGTCACGCCTAAGACCAAAGCCATCATGCTTGTCCATATGTTCGGCCAGCCGGCCCAGATGGATGCGATTATGGAAATCGCCAAAGCGCACAATCTTGCAGTGATCGAAGACGCCGCACCCGCGATTGGAGCCGAGTTCAAAGGAACGAAAGTGGGCACGATTGGGGATATCGGTTGCTTTAGCTTTCAAGGCGCGAAACTTACGGTAAGCGGGGAGGGCGGAGTTTTCGTCACCAACGACACGGCACTTTTCGAGCGAGCGAAGCTTTTGTCCAATATGGGCCGCACCGATTCGAAAGCGGTATTTTGGTCGGACGAGTTAGGGTTTCAATACACGATGGCTAACGTCACCGCCGCGCTGGCCCTGGCGCAAATGGAACGAGTCGACGAGTTGCTCGCCAAAAAGCGACAGATCTTTAATTGGTACGCGGAGCGATTGGATGGCGTCCAAGGGATAAAGCTGATTAGGGAGCCCGCGTACGGTACGGGCAACTACTGTTATCCTTCGCTAATGTTGGAAGACAGCGTGACAGTCGAGCGCGACGCGATCGTCCGGAATCTTAAAGAAGTGAACGTGCATTGCCGTCCGGCATTTCCGCGAATGAGTCTTTTCCCGATTTATACTGCCCGCTTTGAAAACCCGGTCGCTACTAAAGTCTGCAAGCGCGGAATATCGCTGGCTTCGGCTGGAAACTTGAATCAGGACGATGTGAACTTCGTCTGTGATCATCTTATTTCGTTACTGAAAGGATAGGCGCTTTTGAAACGCGTTATCTCCATAGTGATTCCCTGTTACAACGAAGAAGCCAACATCGACGAGCTTGGCCGCCGACTAGGGATCGTTATGGATTCCCTTGCGGACTATCGCTTTGAAGTTGTGTTAGTCGAAAACGGATCGCGCGATAACACTTGGGCAAAAATAAACGAATGGTGTGAGAAAGACGCTCGCTTTAGATCCATTCGCTTATCCCGTAATTTCACCGCTTCGGGTGGGATGTCGGCGGGCCTGAAATACGCTACCGGGGATGCCGCCATTGTGATGTGTGCCGATTTGCAGGATCCGCCGGAAAGAATTCCCGAGCTCGTATCTTTTTGGGCGGGCGGTTATGACGTTGCTTACCAAGTGGTCACGGAAAGACAGGGCATTAGCTTTTACTATTCGTGGCTCTCGCAGGTCTATCATTGGATGATGAACAAGCTCACGGCCGGCAATTTCCCGAAGAACGGGACTATCTTCCGGATTATGGACCGAACGGTGGTAGAAGCGTTTAATAGTTTCAATGAGACCAACCGCTATTTCACCGGGCTATGCAATTGGATGGGCTTTAAGTCTGTCGGGGTCAGTTTTCCCCACGAAGTTCGCTATGCCGGAACGACAAAGGTTCGCCCTTTTTATATTATCAACCTGGCGCTAAACGGAGTCTTCGCTTTTTCTTATATTCCCTTAAAGCTAATGACCGTGACCGGAGTTTTGATTACGACGGTATCGAGCATTTACTTGGTTTACCTCGTGGGAACGATTTTGGTTCACGGTACCAAAGCGGTTCCAGGTCTGGCCGCGCAGACTTCCATCACGGTTTTTATGTTCGGGATGCTTTTTCTGTTCATAGGAATCATCGGCGAATATTTAGCTCGGATTTACGACGAGGTAAAACGCCGGCCAGTATTTATTGTAAAAGAGAAACGGGGATTTCCCGAAGTAAGCGTTCGGGGATTTTACAGATCTGGAAAGATTATTTTGACTTCCTCCAACGACCATCTTTCGCAAGCTAAAGAAGTAACGGTACTTCTAGACCGTTCTCCGATAGACAAAGCGTTCGACGAGGAAACCGTCCTTCCGACCCGAGATTGCTAAACCCTCTGCGTTTGCGGAACAGCTCTCATCGTTCCAGGAGAGGTTTCTGAAAGTCCGAGCCACTGAAGATAGATAAGGCCGGGGACTAAATATAAAGTTATCCAGATGGGGTACGTGTAACGAAACTCGAAATGGATAAACAGCGACGAACAAGCCAAAAAAAGCATATAGAAATAGGTAACGTCCAACGGCCAGTACTTGGCCATCGCTGCCCGTAATAAGTAAATGGCCAACATCAGATAGAAGCAGAAGCACCAGACCACAAAAGGAGCTAATTTCGATTCTGGCCAGTGGCTGGTTCCTAATAAAATAGGCAGACGAACCGCTTTGAACTTTATGACTCTAAGCGGATTAGAAAGTAACACGCCTAGACAACGCCTAAACGAATAGAAGTTACCTCCCGTCCCATTCTCATAAGCTTTCTTAACATCGATAGCGGCTTGCGGATCGAGGTACTGGGCCATCCCGATTCCGGTATCGATATACCAATCGGCAGCGTCGTGTTGAAGCCAAACACTTTCATGCCAAATGTTAGAGCTGGTCGCCATTACCGCCACTCCGATCCGCTTTTTATTCCACTTTAGAATGGGTAACCGAACGGAAGCGGCAAGACCGACGAGAAGCATGCCTACGCCAAGGCTGAGCACGAATTTTCGGCGATCTCGAATCAACGCCAATAAAGGAATCCCTACCAGTAGAAATTTAGCGAACTGAAAATTGGAGTCTCGTATCAAAGAAACTAGCCCAATGGTGATTCCGGCGAGCCCCGCCAAGCACAGAATCTCTTTCTGGTGGGCGGAGTCACTCGAACCCCACAAGCGAATCCACAAACGAAGCAGGAGATAGAAAAAGATCGAAAAAGGGATAAGACCGGTAACTTCCGAGGAAGTCAGACCAACCCCGAACACATATCTCTGCATATGAATCCCTAAAGCGCTCAGAAAAACGGTGATTCCGATGATCCACTGATTTTGCGTAAGAAGACGCATCATACTTCCAGCCAGACAAGCGACCACAATCTGGGAGAGAATTAGAAACACAAAGAACTGAAACATGGTGTCTTGGTGGGAAATCTTCATCACCATCCCTAAAACCCAGGCCGCTCCCGGCCCCCAGTAAACAAAAGGGGTGTAGACACCGGAAGTGCAGGTCGGCTCCGCGCAGCCGTTGATGCCGTGTCCATGAGCAAAGTTTTGTCCCACCTGAAGATAGGAAGTCGAGTCGGCAAAGGGAAATTTCGCTACCCAAGTGGAGACGGGCATATGGAGATCCAAAGCCTGTGACTTAAACTCTTGGAGGCCCTGGTAGATAAAAATACCGATCCCAAGGATTAGGGCGGCCATCCAGATAGATCGGCTGATTGTCTTTTCCGATGGGCTCGGCTTCCCAGACATGGACTCTCCTTGAAGACTAGCCAGTCTATCCGAACCAATAGGAGTTATCAATAAAGCGCGGCCCGAGCTTCATTAGTTCGTCAATTCGGCGCGCATCCGGGAGAATAGTTCCGGATCAGAGATGTGATGTTCCGAAAGAGCGTACTGATAAGAGCCGCAGCGATGAGAAAATTTTTCTTCCAGCGAAAGGGAATGCACTCTAGGAATTGGCAAATCTGCTTCTGCCATGGCATCTAGCAGTGCGGAAGTCAGTCCGCCGTGGCGGCTATGTTCTTCCAAGACACATATCTTTTGCATGCCGGCTATCATGGCGAAAAGTTCTTTGGGGAAGGGCTTTATTCTGGGCACCGAAATAAAAGAAACGCCCAGCTCTTTCGCCATTTCTGTTCCCGGGCTCACCATAGATCCGGTTCCGATAAAGGTTAAAGACCGCTTTTCCGGAGATTCCGTAGTGAAATGGGCATTCGTGGAAGTGAGAGTGCTCGCCCTATTCACACTGGGCCTGTCACTTTTACCCACCCTTAAATAGCTGGGGCCGTCAAAATTCCTGGCTTCTGCGAAGCAAACGCGCAACTCTTCAGCGTCACAAGGAGAGAAAATCTGAATATGGGGTAGAGGCCGCAAACACGCAATGTCTTCGCCGCATTGGTGCGAAGCTCCCAACGTCGAATAAACTAGGCCCGCTCCATCCCCCACGAAAATTACCGGAAGCTTCGAAAAGCAGATGTCCAACTTAATTTGCTCAAGCACTCGAATCGGGACAAAAGCCGAAAGTCCGTAAACCATCGGCTTAAAATTTTGCCTAGCCAAACCGGCGGCTAAGCCGATCATATTTTGCTCGGCCACGCCCGCATTGATAAATTGATCGGGACGATTTGCGCGGAGCTCGTCAAAGAGGGCATAGCCATGATCGCCAGAAAGCACGACAAAATCTTCGCTCGAAATCGCGGCCTGGGTGATGATGTTGCTTAAAAGGTTACGCATTACCGTGCAGCTCCCTTAAGGATCTCTCAAGCGTTTCCGCGTTCACGCGGGTGTAATGCCATCTATTATCCCGTTCCATGAACGAGACCCCTCGTCCTTTGACGGTTCTAGCAATCATCGCTTTAGGCTTGCCCGACGTCTGACTTAATCTATCGAACTCGTCGCCTAATTTCTGCACGTCGTGGCCGTCTACTTCACAGGACTCAAATCCAAAACTTCGAAATTTTTCAACGAGCGACTCCATGTTTAAGATCGACTCCGTCGTTCCCATCGCTTGATATTCGTTGGCGTCCACGATGATACAGAGATTATCGAGACGATGATGGGCCGCGAACAAGCAGCTTTCCCACATGGGCCCTTCGTTCATTTCTCCGTCGCCTACGATGCAATAAACTTGATTAGGCTTTTTTCGACGCCTTAGCCCTAAAGCGATTCCGGTAGCGATGGGCAAGCCATGGCCCAAAGATCCCGCCGTAGCTTCAAGACCGGGAATGTCGGACTCTGCGAGACCTCTTAAAAGCGATCCGTCTTTAAAATAGTTTTTTAAATCTTCGTCTTTGATCCATCCCACTTCTTGAAAAGCCGCATAGAGCGCCATCACCCCGTGACCTTTGGAAAGCACCAGATAGTCGCGATTGGGATCCGAAGCGTTCTTGGGATTAAATTTTAGGCGCCTGCCGTAGAGCTCGGAAACAATTTCCACGATAGAGAAAGCGCAAGAAACGTGGACCGATTGACCAGCGTAGGCCATTTCGAGAATTCGCTGGCGTAGTAGATGGGGAGCAAATTGCATCCCTCTGTTTAAGATTGTTTGAGGCTGTTTTCAAGCCTTACTATTGGCGCGATGGGCTAGATAGCTAGAAATACTAGCTTTCCTGAGTGTTCAGCACCGGCAGGGAGCCGCGAAAACTGGCGGCCTCACGCTTGGCTTGCCACTGCAACGCAAGAAACGCGGGCACTAGGGGAAGGGTGAACCAGATGGGGAAACTATAGCGAAACTCGAAATGGATGATGGGAAGGCAACAGCCTAAGAAGACCATATAGAGATAAGTGACTTCATTCGGCCAAGTACGGCGAACCGCCGCTCGGACCAGATAAGTGGCGAGCAAGAGATAAAAAGCGGCACACCAGACGGAGATAAAATAGACCACGGAATCAGGCCAAGGCCGGGTCCCCAGAAAAATCGGAAGACGTTGCACTTTAAAATGAAGCGCTCTTACCGGGTTAGTGACGATGACCCCTAACCATCTTCGAAACGAGTAAAAATCTCCGCCGGTATGATCGTGATAAGCTTTGGCTACGTCGGCCGCCGCGGAAGGATCTAAATACTCCGCCATCCCGAAACCCGGCTCGTAGTACCAATAAGCTTCATCGTGCTTAAACCAAACTCCTTCGCGCCACAGATTGGAGCTCGAAGCGATGATCGCGGCGCCCACGCGCTTTTTGTTCCATCGTTGAACAGGAAAGCGCACGGAGAAAGCCACTACCAAAAGCAGTAAACCGACTTTGATCCCCAGCTTAACTCTTGTGCGATCCCGGAAAAATGCCAATAAGGGAATCGCTACGAGCAGAAAGAGCGCAAACTGATAATTAGAGTCTCGAATCAGTGAAACGATGCCCAGAAGAAATCCCGCGAGCCCTGCCGAACGAAATACGGCTTTAGTGCTTCCCGATTGCGTGGTCCAAAACTCACAAAACATTTTGGTCAGAAAATAGAAAAAGGCGGCGAACGGAATTAAGTGCGCATTTTCAGAAGAAGTTAATCCGGGGCTGAAATAAAAAATCTTCATGGGAATGCCGAGGGCGGCCAGAAAAACCGTTCCCCCGCGTAACCAAGGATTAGCAGTAAACAGGGCCACCGTCGCGCCGGCAAACCAAGCCACCACCGCCTGCGAGACGATCAGAAAAATGAAGAACGGTAACATGGACTCTTGACCGGTCAGCTTCATCAGCATTCCAAAGATCCACGGCGTACCCGGCCCCCAATAGATAAACGGCCGGTAAATTCCGTCGGCGCAGGTCGTATCGGCACACACCGTCAAGCCGTGGCCGTTAGCAAAGTTGTAAGCCGCTTGCAGGTAAGCCCCCGAATCGGAGCCTTTAATCGCCGTGATCCAGGTTTGGACCGGAGTGCGCAGATCCATGCCCAGAATCTTGGTCACGTAGAAGGTCTGATAGCCCTCATAGGCGAAAATACCAATGCCTAAAATCAGGCACGCCAGCACTAAGACTGGCTTCTGAGGGCGAAGGAACGAGGACATTAGACCTCCGAAAAAGCGTAACTTATCCGATGATTGCGCCATTATCAATCGACCAGTCCCCGCGCTAATGCGCCTTCCTCCATTCGTATCAGCTTACTAGTGATTGCTACGCGTCACAAAATGCCAAAAACCTTGGACAAGAGGGATGCCGGATCATTTCGTTCCCCTGAAACTCCCTTACTTTTTCTTGGCTTCGATGAGTTTCTTCAGCGCCATCGCCGGCTCGGTGCCTGAAGCCTCAAGTGCGGGAAGGGCGACTTCACCCATCTGGAGAAGAACGGCCTCAGTGTCTTTCCGGTCTTCGATGGAAAGCGTGTTAAGCATTTTTAGCAACTCGGGAAGCGCCTGGGAAGCGGTCTCTCCTCCAAGTCTGCCTATCGTAAGACTGGCGCATTGCCGGGTGTATTGATCTTGGCTTTTCAAAAAGGGCATGATTTGGGGAATGGCGTCGATGGCTTGCTTTCCGCCGATTTTTCCAATCGCATGAATGGCTACGGTGGCAAAATACTCAATCTTGTCGTTGAGGAGGGTTAGTAGCTTTGGAACCGCCGCTTGAGCCTCCGTCCCTCCCACCTCTCCTAGAGCATACGCCGCGCCCATTTGAACCACGGACTCCTTGGCGTCCAATAGATGAATCAATTTGGGAACCGCCGGCCTTGCCTTTTCGCCGCCGATTCCGCCAATGGCTTCCATCGCCGCCAACTGGACCGTCGTATCCTCGTCGTCCAGAAGAGCGATTAATCGGGGAATGGCCGAGGCTGCCTCTTCCCCGATGGACATGATCGCGCCGGCTGCCGCAATGCGAACTCTGGGATCCGGAGACTCTAGCATTTCCCTCAATTTGGGAAGGGCCGGGAGACCCTTGCGCCGAAGGATAGACCTAATCAATTCAGCGCCGCTAATACGTAAAAGGGGATCCTTGTGCTTCACGAGATCTAAGGCCTTGGGAAGGAAGGCCGCGGTTTTACCTCTAGCGAGAACAGCCAGAGCTTCGGTGGCCCTCATCCGGACGAATTCATCGGGGTCAGCCAACCGATCAATCAATTTGGGAACGGCGGCTTCAGCCTCTTTCGTTCCTATTCTCTTGAGAATCTCAGCCGCAATGACTCGATTAGAACTACTCTCGTCGCGCAGGAGGTCGATCAATTTGGGAACCGCTTTGTTCGCCCCGTCCCCTCCGATATTTCCTATCGCGCTAGCGACCGCGTAACGAACATCGGGGGAAGTATGGGACAAACGATCTATCAATTTTGGGAGAGCAGGAGCGGCGTCGCTCCCCATTTTTCCAAGCGCTCCGGCCGTGGCCGCGACAACCTCCTCGTTTTTGACGTCCAGAAACGAGATCAGGCGGGAGACATAGGGGGTAGCATGGCTCCAGCCCAGGATACCCATCGCGGAGATGGCCTGATTATGAACGAAGGAATTGTCATCGTGGAATCGTTCAATGATCTTCGGCACCATGGCAATGGCGTTCTTGCCTCCAATTTTTCCTATTGAAAGAACGGCAGCGGCACGCACGGACTCATCATTGTCGTTTAGTAAAAGGGCCAGTTTCGGAATTGAGTCGTACAGGCGTCCTACGAGCTTCGGGGCGCCTTCGAACGTCCATCCGCCTCGTATCTCGCCCAGCACGGATGCCGCTTCGGC
>Ga0206963_10157_pt1 | contig 22401 bp, 23 predicted proteins | sample Alteio_BWOrgHeat_28_FD_152958 | JGI IMG/M metagenome (GOLD analysis project Ga0206963, IMG submission 152958) | Enriched cells from forest soil in Barre Woods Harvard Forest LTER site, Petersham, Massachusetts, United States -... | ecosystem: Environmental > Terrestrial > Soil > Temperate forest >... | reverse complement strand
GAGAGAAGTGCTCAAAGAGGTATCCAGAAACAGATGACCTTCGGGAATCCTAAAGTGCAAAGAATCGATCCTATTTTCCGAGTAGGGGATCAGTTCCGTTTCCCCGTGCGCCTCGGTAGCAACTATTACCGCGAAAACTCCCAACACCAAAAGGGGGAGAATTTCGCAAATTTTTCTGGGCATATCCACTCCTTCAATTATGGGCGAGACGGTATGCCATGAAACTGGTAGAGGCAAGGGACTAAAACTTAAAATCCCTGGGTCGTAAGGGCGGTCAACATTCGCGGTACATTTAGAAACAGGGCTGCTATAGCATCTATGAACACTGAGGGGTTGTCGAATGACTATTATTTCTGCTGTTGAAATCGGTAGACTAACTCGTAGATTACCAACGACCTATTGGATATTCACCCTGCTTTGCTTCTTGGCCTCACCCCTCGCCGCTAAACCTAGAGCTCGCGATCTTGGCATTCCTTTTCGAGGTGCTACTGGCCCACTAAATGCCATCACGGATGTGAGTGGAGTTGAAGTGGGACAGGTGAGTATCCTTCGTGGAAAAGGAAAAAAGGGGGAGATGCACCCTGCCCGTACTGGGGTCACCGTGGTCTTTCCCACCGGCAGAAAGAAAATGACTAGCGTCCCTGCCTCTTGGGATACGTACAATGCCTATGGCGACATGACGGGCTTGCTCTGGCTTCAAGACTCGGGCTTACTTTCGGGACCGGTAGCTTTGACTAATACTTACAGCGTAGGGGTCGTGCGCGACTCTATCATCAAGTGGGTACACGAGAGGTTCCCTAACTTAAGTGAAAACGACATGCCTTTGCCGGTGGTGGGGGAAACCGATGATAGTTGGGTAAACGATATCGATTCGCACTGGGTGGAAAAATCGCACGTCTATGAAGCCTTGGATCACGCGACTGGGGGACCAGTAGCGGAAGGCAATATCGGAGCCGGGACCGGCACCGTGACGTTTCGGTTCAAATCGGGAATGGGAACGTCTTCCCGCAAGATCGAAGGCGGGTATATGGTCGGCGTTCTGGTCCAAAGCAACTTCGGCCTTCGTACCGACATGGAAGTCGCGGGAGTTCCCGTGGGTTTGGAGCTTGAGAAGGTAAAGTTACCGATAGAAAACCCACTGCCAAAACGCGACGGATCTATTTGCGTGATTCTTGCGACCAACGCCCCCTTGTTGCCTCATCAGATGAAGCGCCTTGTACGGCACGTTTCGGCGGGAATGGTAAGGTCCGGAGGAATCGGCCGCACCTCTTCTGGAGACCTATTCGTTGGTTTCTCCACGGCACTACCACAAACCGACGCTCAAGGGATCCAACACTGGGCGTCACTTGCCAATGACCGTCTGGACCCCGTATTTGAAGGAGCCGTTTGGGCGACCGAGGAGGCTATCATCAACGCCTTGGTGGCTGCAGAAGATATGTCGGGCACCAATGGGAATACCTACTTTGCCGTTCCCCACGACCAGCTGATCGCAGCAATGAAAAAATATAATCGGTTACGGCCCGGGAAATAGGGAAAGAACTCACCTGGGTACCAGCGCCGGAACCGGTTCAAGTTCTGGACTAAACAATTTACTAAACGTCTCCATCCAATTCTCTATCTGCTCTGGCGCCCGGCGAGGGTAGTGGGGCTTTTTCTCGTGTCCGCGGATTACCACCGTGAGGATAGGAGTCCCATCTGAGTCGAAAGCAAGTAACTCGTCGACTTGGACGTGGGTTTTATCTCCTTTGGACTGAGCCAAAGTGAACGGGTTAGCCATTTGAGAATTAACTCCTTCCACTAGCAAGTTCACATCGTTATTGGCCGCTCCCCGAAACGCATCTTGGTCTAGCACCACGTCATAAGAGTGAAAGTCCCACAGATTCGGATCTCCCTTCGCTTCCGGAGTGAGATGGCCCTTCACTCGATTAGTAAAAGACCCATTATGGAGATCCACCGCGCGCACATAGCCGACCACTCGGCGACCAAGATCGGCTGAAACCACCGTAAGCGCTAGAGTACCAAACTGCGAAAACTGCTCGGCGGGCGCGTCCGAGCTAAGTCTCGCCAGAGCGCCAACTCCTAAAAAACCTGATTCAAGCAACGTTTGCAGTAAAAATTTCCGAACTTTCGGAGAGACTTCATTAGTCATTTCGTTCTCTGTCTTATCTCGTTTTTCCAAATAGGCATTTATGGCCTTCTTTCCACGGAACACATTCCCGTGGATGCCAAATTCGTTTCCTTCTTCGTCGAGAATTTTTCTTTGGGAGACGTCAAATTCGATCCCGCGAATCCGTTCCGCAACGCTCTGTTGACCGGCCTGGGAACCCTGGGAATCCGTACGGACCGGTTTATGAGAGGCCGTGATCTCATGACGATTCAAGACTTCTCTGCGAAAGAATTTAAGGAGATCTACCGCGTCCTGAGTCGCAATTTTTCGCAAACTTTCCGTCGGAGCAGAATCCGTGACGGTTGCCAGCGCCGCCGCACACGATAGAAACGTGAAATGGATTTCAAGGCCATGTAGGGGGCTTGATCCGAGCGCGAAAAGATAAACCACCAAACTCAAAAAAATAACGCGGACAAGAGGCCTAGTCTTGGATGGGCAGCGGATGTTTTTGTAGAACACGACATTCCGATTATGAAGGACTTGCGTTAGGTTTTTAAGAGAATAGTGCTTAGTTTTTAATGCGGTCCGGCCAATCCGTTGCTGGCTCACCCCGTCTTTACGCCATTTGGCTTTCTTGTACCATCTAAAGAGCAGTCCAACCTTTGTCCTTTCGAGGAGCCCTTATGAACAGAATAACTTCGTTGGTCTATTTGGTGATTTTCGGGGTTTTCGCTAGCGCGTCAATTGCAGTAGAGACTCAGGTCCCTTCACAGATCAAAGACGGCAACTGGGTGTGCAATGCCAGAAGTCTCACCGGGAAATTCTATACCGCCACCGGTACCGATAAGGCCACCACCCAGAGTCAAGCCGTGGCACTCTGCCAGGCACAGTCGTTTCGCTGCTACCCGACGGGTTGCAAGCAATAGCCTCAAAGTTCCTTGATTCCCAGGGTGCCACTCAGCTTTCGACCGTGAACGTTGAGTGGCACCTTTTTTTCGAGTAAAATTAGGCATCCCCCATTCGTATGCTTAATTCCGGTGAAAATGACTCTTCCCGAACGACAGACCTCCAGTTACGCACCTAGACAAAAAGATACTTTCACACCCTTGAATTTCCGAAGAGGCCTTAAGTGATGACACTAAACTACGATGACTTGGTGAAAGAGTACTGTGAGCGGCTCTTCAGTACTCTTAGAAATTTCACACCGGGCCCGCCCTTTCTAGACACGTGGGTGCACGACGATAATCACGAAAGAAGCATCTACGGAATTTTTGAGGCAGCCGAAAGTGCAAAAGTACCCTCGCTGTGTCTGGTCCTAAGCGAAACCGTCAAGAAGCACTTAAACCTCCCCGAATTGAACCAACAGCTTAACGGGCTCGGCAACGTCACGGTCCGAGAAGCCGGAGCGGAAACACAGATCGAAATGGAGTTTACGAATGGCTAACCCATTCCAGATTCACCCCAGATACCGACATGCCGCAGAGGCCCTGCTATCCAACGCGGTACATGAAGAAAAGTTTCGCTCTACCACGCCCAGCGCAATTAACGCGACTATCGACGGCGTTTCCCTCTGGGTGGTGGTAAATACCCAAGATTCCATCATCAAGGCAGAGCACTTCGGCGCCGAAGGGGCCGAACGCGCCATTTTAGAAGGCCTTTGCCAATTATCGGTAGGAAGAACGGTCCGGGAACTTTCCGAGCATGGTCTCATCTATCTTGAGCATCAGATGCGGGATCCCAAAGTACCGCATGAGGTAAAAGGGCTTCTGACTCCCGAGAATGCAGATCCCTCGTTTCAGCTGCCCTTGCGCCTAGTACGATCGCTATTCAAGCAGTCAGGTAAATCCAGCCAAGTGCCTCAAACCAAAAATTTCTGGACCCCAAACCCGAGTAAAATCTGGGCCAGCCTTTCGGAGCAAGAGCAACGCGGTAAAATTGAGATTGCGTTGAAGGAAGTCTCGCTGCGATTGAATCTTACCAACTGCCGAATCGAAATTATTGAGATCCGCCATCACACTCGATTGGTAGTATCCGTCTCTGGATATCAGGGGGAAACGCCTATCGGTAGCGTTTTAATGACCATCGAAAATCTGCTAAAAAAACGGTTAGAGCCACAGCTTGAACTTATTTTGGAAAGTCTAGAAGACAGAAATAAAAGGGTCGGTCGTACACAGATCCCTCGCAGCGTGGAAGCCTCAACGTAGTCTTACAAGGAGCGCATGATGTCGACGACCAAAGGGTTAGCGGAAGAGCACACAAAGTTAGTCTTGGATGGCACGAAGATCGCCTGGCATCAAGATCGTATTCTTGCCTGGAAACGCGGAGAGCGCATCGCTCCCATCACCATCGACATGGCGCTCACCCGAGCGTGCAACTACGGCTGTCACTTCTGCTATGCCATGATGCAGGAAAATGACCGGCTTCCCATCACGAAAGAGGTGATGTTCCACTTTCTTGAGGACTGCGCGGAAATGGGGGTAAAGGCCATTAGCTTAGTCTCCGACGGTGAGAGCACACTCTCTCCGGTATTTGTGGATTCCATTTTGAAAGGAAGCGAGCTCGGCATTTCCATGGCGGTCGGTACGAACGGATTTCTTCTAAACGAGAGAAAATTAGAGCTCATCTTACCGCATCTCACCTATCTTAGAATCAATATCAGTGCCGGAGAGAAAAAACGTTATGCCCAAATCATGGGAGTGAAAGAAGAATGGTTTGATCGGGTCTGCGAAAACATCCGGTCGATGGTGAAATTGAAAAAAGAGAAAAAGTTGGCGGTAACCATAGGCCTTCAAATGGTGCTCATGCCGCAGTACGAAGACCAGATCCTCCCCTTAGCTCAACTCGGCAAAGAGCTTCGACCCGATTACTTGGTCATCAAACACTGTAGCGACGATGAGGATGGATTTTTAGGGGTAGATTATTCGCAATATAAGAAACTATTTGGCAAGCTTCGGGAAGCCGAGGCGTTGTCAGACTCGGAATATGCCTGCGTGGTTAAGTGGTCCAAAATTCAAGACGAAGGTTCCAGAAGTTATCAGCGCTGTTACGGGGCCCCTTTTATTTTGCAGATATCCGGTTCTGGTCTCATTGCTCCTTGTGGAATGCTTTTCAATGAACGCTATAAAAAATTCCACATGGGCAACATAGTAACGGAACGCTTTAGAGACATTGTGAAGGGGGATAGATATTGGGAGGTGATGAACTATCTAGCCTCTCCCGACTTCAATGCCCAGAAGATGTGCGGAACGCTCTGCCTACAACATAAAGTAAACGAATACCTAGACGGCGTACAAAAGGGTGAAATCTCATTGGATGTTCCCGAGGGAGCGCCTCCGGAACATTTGGATTTTATTTAGACATAGTTGATCAAACCTCGCTCCTCTGCGAACGAAGCCACGTCGAACCTAAAGATCCTCCTCGGCAATGACTTAGGACATGCGCGGCCTTTGTCCTTTGGCCACTATGACCGATCGCGGTGTGCGGACGGCTTCTTCAACCGTTCACACTCCAAGACCCGCGCATGTACCGAGCAATGACCGGAAGGGACTCATCGCCAAAAAGATATTCGTCTAAAAACTAATACGACTTGGATTTGTATTGAGAATCAAACGCTACCGAGAGAAGAAATTTTCCCACCGCCGCTAAGTTCCTCAGATTGAGCGCCCTAGATTTCCGGCCGGCCTGATCGACCGATATCTCGATAGGAACCTCTTTGAAAGAATGCTTCGCCTTCAATAATTTTACGAGAGTCTCCGCTTGATATCCAAAACCATCCGTTTCAATGGCGATTTGCCGTACTAGCGCCGTACGGTGCAGGACAGTGCCGTTGTAATAACGTAGTCGACAGCCCGAAGCCAGATTCAGCATCGTCACAAACCCATTGGAAAGAAGCCTTCTCAGCGGAGGTCGGGCGTGCTGATTGGTCGTATAGGGCACGATGATGTCGGCGTCACCCGCGACCGCCAAGACGGGCTCAATGGAGCTCGATGGATTTTCGTTGTCCCCTGGAATCATGATAAGGAAAGTCTTGGTCGCCTGCTTGACGCCCGCCTTGTAAACCGCCCCCAAATTCTTTGGCTTTTCGTGGTGGGTCACTCTAATTCTTGGATCCTGTTTGGCCAAACGATCGGCAATCTTTCCTGTCTGATCGGTGCTGCCATCGTTAAAAATTAGAATTTCCACGTCATCGAAATATTTCTCGGTGGAGGTCTTTACGGTTTGAATGGCGGCTTCGAGTTTCTCTTGCTCATTTAGCGCAGGAACAATAACCGAGATCGATTTTTTCATAGGCATTCTCTAATGTTTTTATAGCGACAACAACATGTCAATGCGCGGCGAGCGAATGAGGCCCTCTAGAACGTATCTGTAAAACTTACCGAGCCTCGATTGGATGTCATCCCCTTGGAATACTCGGTGACCCGCTTTTCGAAGAAATTGGTCAAAGGCTGTACGTCTTGCAGCACCATAAACGGGAATGGGTTTTTTGCGAAGTATTGCTTCTTGAATCCCATCTGGACCAACCGCTGATCGGCAACATACTTAAGATATTCGTTCATGAGAGTCGGAGAAAGACCAGTGACCCCCTGAGAAAGGCCATCTTCACAAAAGCCCATCTCAACCTGCACGGCCTCTTCGATCATTTGTCTCGTTCGGGCTTCGAGTTCACTATCAAAGATCTGCGGGTACTCGATTCGGATTGCATCAATAACGGCCATCGCCGCATCGATGTGCATGCTTTCGTCCCTAAAAATCCAATTGGTCGCGGTAGCGAGTCCCGGAAGTAATCCTTTATTCCTTAGAAAGTAGACATAGGCGAAAGATCCGAAGAAAAACAGCCCTTCGATACAACCCGCAAAACAGATGAGATTTTCAACGAATTGACGGCGCTTCTCATCGTTATCAAGGGCATCAATCTTTTCGATCGAATCCATGTACTTAAAGCAAAAGTCAGCCTTGCGTTTAATCGAAGGGATCGTCTGATAGGCAGAAAAAGCCTCGCGACGTTCTTCCAAATCGGGAATGTAATTATCGACGAGTAAAAGATAGGTTTCAACGTGAAGCATTTCGTCGAACAACTGCTTACCTAGAAACATCCGAAACTCTGGAGAATTAATATGCTTGTAGAAATTAAGCACAAGATTGTGTGCTACCAAGTTATCCGCGGTAGCGAAGAAGGCGACTAAGCGTCGGATGAGATGACCCTCTTGTGGGCTAATCTTATCGCGCAGGTGTTCGAAATCGACTGAAAAATCGATCTCTTCGGTCGTCCAAATGTTCTTTAGAGAATCCTTGTACAACTGAAAAAACTGCGGGTATTTCATAGGCCGCAGAGTGAGATCGAGTTCAGGGTTGAGTAGCATATTGAAAAATTCTCCTAAAGGTATGTGGAATCTACTGGCACGATTCACAGGTCTCTGGATTTTCCAGAGAGCAGCTTACCGCATCAGTATCAACGGTTTGGATAGCCGGCGCTTCACTCACGGTGGTCTTCTTAATGCCGGTACGAGCCCGAGATCTCAGGTAATAGGTAGTCTTTATCCCCTGCTTCCAGGCGTACATATACATGGAAGATAACTTCCCCGTGTTGGGGTTTTCCATAAAAAGATTCAGTGATTGAGACTGACAAACAAATGTAGACCGCAACACCGCCATATCGATAAGTTCTTTTTGGGACATCTCCCACGCCGTCTTATAAAGATCTTTCGTCTCTGCCGGAATCTCTTGAAGGTCTTGAATGGATCCATCGGCGGCAATAATCTTGGAACGAATATCCGCATTCCAAAGATTAAGATTCTTCAGGTCTTCGATGAGATATCGATTTACCTGGAGAAATTCGCCGCTCAAAGTTTCCCTCTTAAAGACATTCGCTACCTGGGGTTCGATACTCTCGTAACTTCCCATAATCGAAGCGATCGTGGCAGTAGGAGCAATGGCAATCAGAAGACTATTGCGGACGCCTTTTTCCCGCACCTCTTTAGCCAGTCTGTCCCAATCAAAATGGGTTTCGGGGTGTAAAGATTGATATTCGCGCGCCAGCTCGACTTGGAGACCGCCAGAGGGATACCGAGATTCTTTAAACGCCGGGAATGCCCCGTGCTTTTCCGCCAACTCGATACTTGTCTTTACCGCTTGATAGTAAATGGCCTCCGAAATTCTTGACGATAGGACCTTTGCCTCTGGACTCGTAAATGACATCCGCAACTTAAAGAAAACATCTTGGAGCCCCATGATTCCCAGGCCCACCGGTCGCCAATGGCGATTGGACGTCTCTGCCTCTCGGGTCGGGTAGAAATTCAGATCCACAACTCGGTCCAAAAATTTCACCGCCGAGGCGGTTACTTTCATTAGCCTGTCGAAATCGACGCCTTTACCAGGCACAACGAAAGAAGAGAGATTGATACTGCCAAGATTGCAGACGGCAGTCTGATCGCCCGAGGTCACCTCAAGAATCTCAGTGCAAAGGTTTGAACTGTGGATCGTATTGCCGGGACTACCGGTTTGTGCCGACCTCAAATTCGCCTTATCTTTAAAGCAGATCCAACCGTTGCCGGTTTCTGCCAAAGTCTGCATCATTCGCGCATATAGCGTCCTAGCGGGAAGTTGCTTGAGAGCCTTCCCCGCTTTTTCATAGGCCTCGTAAGAACGCTCGAACTCCCCACCAAAAGTCGTTAGCAGTTCAGGAGTGTCGTTGGGTGAGAAAAGAGACCAGTTCGCATCGGCCTCTACTCGTTTCATGAAAAGATCGGGTATCCAGAGCGCTAGATTCAAATGATGGGTGCGCCGTTCATCAGCTCCGGTGTTGTTTCTTAGGTCTAGAAATTGCTCAATATCACCATGCCATGGTTCAAGATAGACGGCCGCCGCCCCTTTTCGTTTTCCGCCCTGATTAACGGCGTGTACCGAGGAGTCGAACACCTTAAGGAAAGGGATAATGCCGTTGCTTAGCCCATTGGTTCCCTTGATGAGTGACCCAGACGCCCGAATCGGAGTCCAATCGATGCCAATACCACCGGAAAATTTAGACAGCTTGGCGCAGTCGGCGATGGACTTGTAGATTCCATCCAAACTGTCGTTGGCCACCGTCAAAAGATAACAAGAACTCATCTGCGGATGCTTAGTTCCCGAATTAAAGAGAGTGGGAGTAGCCGGCGTATAGTAAAACTCACTAACGATCTCGTACAATTCCAGCGCTTCTGAAATTTCTTGCGACAAGCCGAGCGCGACCCGCATGAAGAGCCATTGGGGCCGTTCGACTAGCTTTCTTGTTTTCGGGTGGCGCAATAGATAGCGGTCGGCGATCGTTTTCAACCCAAAGTAATCGAAGAGATCATCTCTCTCATGCCGAATCGCATATTCTATGGCGGAAAAATCCTGGGAAGCCAGTTCCACGACGTTCGAGCTCAATAACCCAAGTTCTGCCGCGTTACTAACGTAGTCACGAAACGCGACGTCACGTCCTACCTCTTTGCGAACACTTTCGGAGAGCATCCGAGCCGCCACTTTTGAGTAATTGGGCTCATCTCCCATCAACATGACCGCAGTAGAAATGGAAAGATCGTCCAGTTCTTCGGTGGTGCTTCCGTCATGAAGGCCGCTAATGGTGCGCTTGGCGACTTCGATCGCCTCGACGTGCTTTAGGCCTCGACACGCCTTGTTCACGGCGTGGAGAATTTTTTCGATCTTAACGGGCTCTTTTGTCCCGTCTCTTTTGATGACCTGCATCTATCGTCCCCCAATGACTAACTTGATTGCCCTTCTTCGGGAAAATGGAGATGAAAACAACGTCCCATTCACTGACGTCGCCGCTCCCGAAACCACGAAGAGTAAGACAACAACTGGCTTGATGTGCTGCGAAGCGATGCGATCGGACTTGCGAACTGTTGTAATCCGCTCACCGTTGCGGGTCAGTGCCGGATTTTCACCGGACTTCAGCCCTCGCTTCAGCATTCCTAGCTAGAGTCGATCAAAGTACGGCGTACCACTTCAACTGTCAATTTGATCGGGTAACGCTGGGCGCAGATCGTCTACGTTCTCAGTGGAGATCTCATCCTGGCTTGGCTTTGGGCGGATCGGATGATCCAGAATTTGGATCGGTGGTCACCGCGCGAATACATGAAAATGGTGTGCCGCTAGCTCTCACCAGATGATCGATGAGTACACTTCGATTTTGCGCATGAACTTTGAGGGCTTTCACACGTTCCTGTAACAAATCTCTAGGGCTGAGACCCTCTTGAATCCCCGAAATGCTATTGAAGCCATAAAGAAAAAAATGGAGCCATCGCTCGGTACGCGCGGCGGAGAATTGTTTTGAAGTCGCTTTGAGTTCTGCGGACCTTTTCGCATCTGCGTGATGTAGCAAGTGAGCCGGAACTCGGTAAATAGGGAAAATTTGCCCTTTGGGATCCCTCAGATGAACCCGAGGAGTGACCCAGGCAATCTGAGATCCATCTTCAAAACCTTGGAGCAGAAGGGTGTGGCGGTCCGTAGTCTCATTTCTTAGTTCGACCGTCTGATAACCTAGCACCACTACCGGCAGAGCCGTACGGCCTTCCGTCCCGACAAAAAAGTTCTGATCGTCCGGGTGCTCAGGAAACACTCCTAAATTATTCGGAATGAGCTTTATTTGCTGCTCTACCTTGTCTATTGGAATTTCTACCTGGTGATAGCGTGCGATCGTTCTTGCTGGCTCGAAGAGAACCTGTTCCTCCACATCTTTGACCCCTAGCGCCTGGTACAGACGAAGCCCAGACCTGTCTAAGGTCACCCAAAGGCCCATATTTTGCGCCACCTGCCAAGTCCCGTCGCCGCTATCGAGCAAGAGCCAAGGAGCCACTCCCGGAGCCCGGTCGAGATAAGCTAGAAAGGGGGCGGCATACATCTCACCCAAATCCAGCCTGAAGGTTTTTCTGGAGACTTCGTCGACCCATTCGATGGCAACCATGGTCGTATCCGCTCGATCTTCTCGTTCCTCGGCAGGGCCAAAAGAGATCGTAGCGGGGATTGGTCGGGTGGTTTCAATCTCCTCAATGGCGTTCACACGCGGCTTCATCGTCATCTGATTGAGGGTTAACAGAAATGAGGGAGGCAGCTTGGGCTTACCAGCCGCAGTCGAATATCCAGACCAAAGTAATAGGACGAAACTGATAACAGACATAGAGCGAGAAAACCGATGCACCAACACCCCAACCTCCAAAAACCCCAGATTCTTATGTGACCTACGATCCGAATAGCACAGGGAAGCAAGGCGTTAAAGCGTTTTATCGCAAAGCGGTGAACCGCGCTGACCCTAGGCCTGAGCAGCCAACCGGTTCTTTTCCGAGATGAGAAATATCCCCAGCATCAGCAATGCGGCGACCAAGAGTATCGGCGGCAGCCAGTACGCCACCTCGACGCCGAGCCTATCGGTCAATTTCCCAACGAATAGATGAAAGCAGGCGAGAGTTAGCTGAACCGAGCTTAGAATCCAAATCGTGAGGCGGTGGGCTTCTAAGGGAAAATTTCGGCTCACTCGTGACAAATAGAGGGGAAAATAGGGTCCCAAAAGGCCGACTAAAGGAAAGGCCCAGAGATGCCCCAAACGCCCCAGCATAAAAAAGAAAAGGGCTAGCACCAGGCTAAGGGCTAAAATGACCCCTTCTAACGAAGGTCGCAACGACAGGAAACAGAATCCGCGGCTAAGCGCCATTGCCAGGAAAAAACCACTAAGGTACGGCGCCGCTTGCGCCACGCTAAAGTGCTGTGACTCAACCAGGTAGGTCACCATCCACATGGAAGACATAACCTCCGCTGAAACATAGATGGAAAAAGTCGCTATCACTAACCACTGCAATGCCGTCAGATGCATCGAAAGTGAGACCTGCACTTTTTCCTTCTTATGGGCGGGAAGGACGCGTTTTAGCAACAGGGCGGTGATAGCGATCACTGGCAAAATACTAATAAAGATCCACGGCCATGAGATCTGGCGCTCAAGAAAAAAACGAACCACAAGGGGTGCTACCAGCGAACCAAAGCCATACATCATATGTAACGCACACATGGAACGCGATCGGTGGTGCATATCGGTGCCTTCCATGACTAGCACATTGCAGATCGCCCCCATGGTCGCCACAGCCCCGCCTACCAATACCGCAAGGAGAATCAAACTAAAAAAACCGTGCACCAGGAAACTGTACAAAGCCGCCACGACCCCTAATCCGCAAATCGACAAAGACACTCGCCGAAGCGAATATCGCGACAAAATAGGAAGAAGCAACAGAGTCAAAGCGACCGACACAAAGGAGCCCCACACCAGGAACAGACTGGCCGACGCGTAATCGATTTGTAGTGTCTGAGTAAATACGGGAATGAGAGGGCCTCTGACGTTATCGAAAAAGGCTTCGACCGAGAGTATGAGCAAACCACTAATGACAAAACCCCAACGCACGCTATCCCCCTCGAACCGTCTACGACCGTTCTAAAACTGACTTAAACAAAGCAAAAAAAAGCGGCCTTGCCAAGGGCAAGGCCGCTCTTCTCATGAAGGATTACTTGGTGTCAGCAGGTGGAGCATCATCATGATGTTCGTCAGCCGGATGCGCTTCATGTTCAGTCTTCTTAGCCTGATGGGCTTCATAAGCTTTGTAGCATTCCGATCCTTTAAAGGTTTCGGCGTCGGCGGAGGCCAACTTGCCTTCGATGCAGGTCTGCAATCCCTTGTGCCCTTTGGCACCTGGGCATTCCGCTTTGCACGCCTTGTGCAAGTTCGGACCATGGGCAAAGGCGGTCGTACTAGGAACCGAGATCACTAATGAGATAGCTAAAAACAATTTCAAGAATTCCATCATTCACCTCCAATTGGTGACGAAGTTCATAGACTCGCCACAGTTTCAAGTGGATAGAGCATACTCAGCGTAAAGCGCTTAGCAAGGTCGAAGTGAAGAAAAAAGAAGGTGCCTCAACCGGGGAACGCACGAGGCCATTTGCCCTTGCCGTAGAACCTCACGAAGAACGTAACAGTGAAAGAAGATAGTCTTCCAGGCGATGCACCAGATCTTGCGCCATGGGAAGTTGCCGATACCGCACCCCCGAGAGATCAAAAATTTTCTTAGCAATGCGGACTTCAGCCGAATCGGCGTACTTATCAGACAAGTAGATAACCTCAGACACTCTTTGACTTGCAATTAGTTTCGCGCATTCGTTGCACGGAAATAGAGTCACGTAGCCCCGCGCCCCCTCCAAACTTGCGTGCCGATGGGAAATAGCATTGGCTTCGCTGTGAATCACATAGGGATATTTTTGTAGTTCAAGGGGGGCCGATCGGTCATTGCTCCAGGGAATCTGCGATTCATCAATACCCGCAACGTTGCCGTTATACCCCATGGTGATCTGATGATTATTTTTATCGACGAAGACACAGCCCACTTTAGTATTGGGATCCTTGCTCTTGTAGCTAGCCAGCATCGCCTGCAACATGAAGTATTCGTCCCAAGTCAGACGACTCCCGGAACTCGTGTTTTCTTCCTTCTGGTCCACGTTATTACCTCCCTAAATCTACCGAACCGCTCGATATCAGTTCTCTGGGGTAGTCGGTAATAATCCCATCGACGCCCATTCCGATAAGCTTCTCCCAATCGGCCTTTTCGTTCGCCGTCCAGACTAGCACCTGAATCCCCCGACTATGACAGAACCGAACGGACTCAGAAGACACCAGTCCAAAAAAAGGAGCGACCACGGCCGCCCCGCGATCGGATCCGATCTCCGCAAAATCCATCTCATTTTCAAAAAGATAAGATACCAAGAGTTCGGGCCGCAATTTACGGACGACGGCCAATGGGCGAAAATCGAAAGACTGAACGATGCAGCGAGAAAGAACGCCAAAGCGATCCAGTAATGATAGTACCCGTTTGGCAAAGTCTTCAGGATCCGGGGCGTCGGGATCGTCTTTAGAAAGTTTCATCTCGACGTTAAAACCGATTTGTGGTGCAGACCTCTGTGCCCAGAGAAGGAGTGCTTCGAGGCTTGGTATTCTGGTTCCGGGCACTTGAGTCTGCTTGGGAAACGCCGACTGGGGCACACTTCCACAATCGAATTGCCCGATTTCTTCCATGGTAAGTTGGCGCACGGGGATAGGTTGGGCCAAGGGTTGCCGATCGTCCCCAAGACACAGCCGGCCAGAAACCGAGAAATCGTGGTGGACCACGACCACATTGTCCTTAGTTAAGTGAACGTCGAACTCGAAGTAGTCACAACCAGACTGAACCGCCTCTTCAAAGGAAGGGAGGGTATTTTCAGGATGGGTTCCTCGGGAACCACGGTGCCCGTGAATGGAGATGCGTCTGGTGGACTTCTTGATTAATCTTGGCATGTCGCCCCATCAATTCTCGCCACGGCTGCGATTATATCGGGCAAGCGCCCGGTCGGTTTCGGCCTTGGCCTCTCCGAGCGCCGTTGGCGCATCCAACATCCTGGCGATGACCTTCTCTATAGCCGTCTCAATGGCCTCTCTTACTTCAGCGAAATTACCAATAAGCGCCCCAGATGTCGCGTTCATTTGGGGAGATGCCTCGAGCTGCGTAATCGCCGTTCGGGCCGCTGGAAACTTTACGTAGAACCCTTCCCGATCTAAATCGGCAATGACATCCTTACGAATGGGAAAATAGCCTGTCCCCATGTGCCACTTCCTCTGAACCGCTTTTGATGCCATGAATTTGAGAAATTCATACGCCGCCCTTTGCTCCGCCGGGGGCTTGGTACTTAGAATCCACAACGAGTTTCCACCGACAATGGCACCCCCTTTGACCGACGGATCTTTGCGCGGCATCGCCGCCGTCTTCACCTTGAAGGACGCCTTTTCTAAAATATCAAATACGTCGCTTGTCGAAGTGATCAACATCGCTGATCGAGACGCCAAGAAGTTTTGCTCCGCTGGTTCCCATCCCCGGCCTACATTAGCAAAGGTCCCCTCCCTCACCATCCCGTCCCAAAGACTCACAAAGTCGATAGCCTCGGGAATGAAAAGATTAGATTCCGTAGCGCGTCCATCCCGGCCATTACCATGGTTCACCAAATCCTTCCCTTGCTGCGCCAAAAACTGCTCAAAAAACCAGCTATGAAGAGGCCAGGTAATTCCCGTAGTTCGTAAATTTACATCGGTAAGTTTTCTGGAATACGCTTTAAGCTCCTCAAACGTAACCGGAGCCCTCGTCAATCCCACTCGCTTAAAGGCATCTTCGTTGTAATAAACCACCGGCGTAGACGTCGCAAAGGGGAGCGAATAGAGCCGACCACGAACCTCATAATACCTTCGGATCGGCGAGAGCAGCTCGTCGTAGGGAAATTCCGGGTCTTCCTTTATAAAATCGGCTATCGGCCTTATCGCTCCCGAATCGATCATCACTTGAGTTCCGATGTCGGTGACTTGAGCGATATGAGGACCGCGCTTCGCAAGCAGCGCAGTACGCAGCTTATTCAAACCTTCTTCATAGGTGCCTACGAACTGCGGGGACACCTCGATTTTGCCTTTATTGGCCGGCAGTTGGTTAAAATCGTTAACGATCGATTGGGTCAAAGCCCCTTTACCGCCGGTCATGGAATGCCAGAATTCTAGATGGATAGGCGAGCCCATCGCTAAAGCGGACCAGCAACCCAGTCCCCAGAAAAATGTGACTCCCTTTAACAATCGATCACCCTTTCATTCCGCTCATGGCGATACCACGCACAAATTGTTTCTGGGTGAACACAAAGAGAAGGATGGTGGGAGCGACTAAAATCGTAGTCGCCGCCATGACGACTCCCCAGCTTGTCGATTCATTTTGAGAGCGAAACATTCCAATACCGATCTGTGCCGTCTGCATATCGGTCGATTGCGTAACGATAAGTGGCCAGAGGTACTGATTCCACGCTCCTACAAAAGCATAGATCGCAAAGGCGGTGATGGCTGGACGAGATAAAGGGACAACGAATTGAATGAGGAAGCGCAAGCGCGAAGCGCCATCCATAAGGGCTGCTTCTTCTAACTCTTTGGGAAGGGTTCGGAAAAATTGATAGAGCAAAAAGATCCCAAACCCTGAGGCCGAAAAGGGAACGATCAAAGCATAGAAAGTATTGATCCAGTCCAGACGTGCCAAAGTGAAGTAGTTGGGAATGATGGTCACCTCTCCCGGAACCATCATGGTTGCCACGATAAGGAGGAAAATGATCTTTTTCCCACGAAATTCCATCCGGGCCAATGCATAGGCCGCTAAAATCGAGGTCACCACTTGGAGTAAAGTGATAAATCCGGCCACTACGATCGAATTCAAGAGAAATCGCCAAAGGGGGGCCGACTCCCAAGCGGTCTGGTAATTGATGGGATTTAGTGAATGAGGCAGAAGATCAGGAGGGTAGCTCATAACCTCACCCCCGACTTTAAAAGACATGCAAATCAAGTAGAACAAAGGAAAAAATTGAACTAGTGCAGGAATAAAAAGAACAGCCGTCGCAAGCCGTCTTGTCTGCTTAATTTGGGCCGACTGGTTCATGGATAACAATCACCCGTAATGCACTTTGCGCTTAGCCAACCTAAACTGAACGCCCGTTGCCAATAAGATAAGGATAAACAGTCCCACCGCTTGCGCTGACGCATATCCCGTTCGGAAATATTGGAATCCGTCTCGATATAATTTATAGACCAGAGTCGTCGTCTCCCCAGCAGGCCCACCACCCGTCAAAATGTGGATCTGTCCGAAACTTTGCAAAGAGTTGATGACGGAGACTATCATGACAAAGAAAACGGTCGGGGAGAGTACCGGAAGCACCACATGCCAGAAGCGCTGCCAGCGGTTGGCGCCGTCCATTAGTGAGGCCTCTCGAAGCTCCTGCGGGACTGAGCTCAGGCCAGCCAAGAAAAAGATAACGTTGAATCCGATCTCTTTCCAGACGGTAGCGATCACCACTCCGATCAGAGCCCAATGGGGATCTCCTAGCCAGTTGGGCCCCTTCCCTCCAAAACAGTCAATAATGTAGTTAAGATACCCCGCCGTCGGATTATAAATAAAGATCCATAGCATCGCGGCCATAGCGGAAGAGATGGCGACGGGTAAAAGGAAAACGGTTCTAAGAACTCCCCGGCAATACGGGTTTGCGTCTAGCGCCAAAGCAGCAATCAGACTCAAAACGACCGATGGAATGACGGTCAGCAACGTAAACCAAAGCGTGATTCGCAAGGTGTGCCAGTAAGAGGCGGTGGTCAGTAGGTCTCGATAATTTTCGATTCCAACGAAAAAAGAGCGCCCGGAAAACGGCTCCATTTCATAAAGACTCAAATAGATCGAATTGACTGCCGGGTAGGCGACGAAAACACCCAAGATTACCAAAGTAGGAAGGAGTAATATCCACGCGAGCACGGGGTGTGCTTTCACAACCGCGCTCCATCGGCATCGAAGAAAAAGATCGATTTTTCGTCTACCGTGAGAGTCAACTCCTGGTCAAAAGGCGGAAGGGAAGTGTCTTTTATCTCACTGATTATCGAATGTTTTCCCAACTGCAGGTGAACATGGGACGTACTACCCAGAGGCTCCACTAGGGAAACTTTTCCCTTGCCCAGGCTAAACTTAGAGACGCTCTCTCCGATTCGAGTGGATTCCGGGCGAAAGCCGACGTGTACCGTATTGGCCGGAGCTTTCAGCGATGGGATCACGGTCACCGGCAGAAAGTTCATGGAAGGGGTTCCGATGAACGAAGCGACGAATTTGGTCTGGGGGTTGTTATAGACTTCAAGCGGAGGTCCCACCTGTTCCAATTTTCCCTTGTGCATTACCGCAATACGATCCGCAAGCGTCATCGCTTCTACTTGGTCGTGGGTGACGTAGATGGCCGTCGTCTTATATTTTCGGTGGAGCATGGAAATCTCGGCCCGCATCTTCACCCGAAGTTGAGCGTCAAGATTGGAAAGGGGTTCATCAAACAGAAATACCGCGGGCTCGCGGACCATGGCACGGCCCATCGCCACTCTTTGCTTCTGCCCCCCCCGAGAGCTGACCCGGCTTCTTTTGCAGATGTTCGACTAAACCTAAGGTATTCGCCGCTTCGTTCACCCGAGACTGAATATCCGCCTTCGGCAGATGGGAAAGCTTAAGCGCAAACGCCATATTATCGAACACCGTCATATGGGGATAGAGCGCGTAGTTTTGAAAGACCATCGCAACCCCTCGCTCCTTCGGGCTCAATTGATTGACGACTTTGCCATTGATAGAGATAGAGCCGCTCGTCGCCTCCTCTAAACCGGCGACGAGCCGAAGCAGAGTACTCTTGCCGCAACCAGAGGGCCCCACCAACACCATGAATTCACCGGGAGCGATATTCAGATCGATTCGGTGGAGAACGGCCGTCGTTCCGAAACTCTTTGCGACTCCATTGATTTCAACGCCCGGCATGTAAGATTTCCTGTCTCTTGCGAAAAGCTTCCGTAGCGGTATCGTTAAAGAAACACCTCGTCAACTTTGCTAATTTGAGGGGTTCGTTAGGGCCTAACGTTACAGGGGGCCAAAGAAAAAGGGAGGAATGAGTTGGACTCATTCCTCCCTTTTTGCCCGCCTGAATCAGAACAGATACTTATGCCGGTTCCATATACATTAGGAAATCGGAAGTGATGCATCCATCGTCGCGCAATTCGCTGTCCGCGACGGTATTTGGCTCATCCTCTTCGCGATTCCATCGATGCATTGAACGACGAAGAAATTCGGTCACCGCTTGATAACTAAATCCAGTGGGAAGATCGATCGTGGGCCCCGTCTGAAGTGATTGAGGGACCGCTGCGATGCCGGCCTTCTTCATCCGTTCGTAGTTGGCTTTGGCGGCTTCGAACTGTCCAGTACTGCCCTCTCTCAACACGCGAACCACGTCACGTGACGCGCGATAGCGGTGCGTGATAATTCGGCTCCCTTGGCGCTCGCGAATCGAGCGCTCGACCGAGTCAGACTCGACGAATAAGGCAACGCTCTCCCCGCCAGGTTCGGCAAGAAAGCTAAAGACGGTGATAGGAATCGCACCTTGTCCAAAATCGATGAGAAAACGTTGATTACTCTTAAGATCGTACTTCACCGGATCTAAAATCTCTTCGGGAAGTACGTTTTTCGTCACGGTGGCGATGGTTCCGGAGGTCATCTTTTCGCCTTCGTTCCGGGCGAAGTCTTTGAACCGGACTTTAATGCGAAGTTCCGGACCCGTGCCGACACTGTCGGACATGCAATGGTAAAGCACCATCTGATAAGGCTGGGCAGTCACGATGCCACCGCTACTTCGCGCGATGGCTTTTGGCTTGCCATCGAGTTTGGCCAAAGCCGCTTCAAAAATGGTTTTTTTTACGAACGCCTCTTGCCGACGTCCCTTGGGGTCGAAATAGACCAAACGAAATCTGGTGTCGTAGGACTCTTCGCCAAGAACGATAAATGATTCAACGGGAATGCGGAATGGAATGGAACCTTTCATGATGCCCCCTTACTCAAGCTGAATTTTCATTACCCCTGCAGGACTTAAATGCACAGACTCTGCCAAAACAATGCGTCCCGTTTTCACATCGTTAGCCCGCTAACAGTTGGCCAACTTTTTAACGAGAGGATTTTGAGCTTCGGCTAAATACTTGAAATATCTATATGTTTTACTGTCGGGTGCTTAGACACCCGCCGCTAGCGGTAGAAAATAGATGACAAGGTATGGCTATCTTTGATCATTACCGACGGCACCCAACGAAAGCATTCGATCTAAAGCCACTTTCGCAAAATGTGCCGTCGACGGCGGCACGGAAACGGTCTCGAAGGTCTCCAAGTTCTCTAGAGCATAGAGCAGTCTACCAAGCGTGATCTGATACATCGTCAGACAAAGCGAACGGTGAAGCTTGTGAATCTTACGATCGGGATATTGAGAGGCCAGATTCTCTACGAGATTAATCTCGGTACCGATAAAGATATGGTCCCCGGGTTTTGCTTCTGCCACATATCGGCGGATAAAATCCGTGCTACCGACCGCGTCCGCCATCGAAACCACTTCTGAAGGGCACTCAGGATGAACGACGACCTTAGCGCCCGGATGATAACGCCTAACATGATCGATATCTCTGGTCGTAAATTTTTGATGGACCGGACAGTACCCCCGCCACAATATGACTTTCGCCGAGGCGTATAATTCAGAAGAGCCTCCATTGGGTTTCTCAGGATCCCACACCGCAATCTCTTCCGGTTTAACCCCATACTTAAGCGCGGTGTTACGACCCAGATGTTCGTCGGGGAGAAAGAATATCTTTTGTCCCTGTCTAAACGCCCATTCAAAAGTCTTCGTGGCGTTGCTCGATGTGCAGATCGTCCCGCTGCGCTCCCCGCAGAAGGCTTTGATATCCGCCGTACTGTTCATATAGGTGATCGGAATTATCGTCGCAGCCTTTTGAGTGAAATTTTGCAGACCCTGCCACGCGCGAATCACCTCGGGCAGAGATGCCATATCGGCCATAGGACAACCCGCTTCGGGATCCGGATGGATCACCTTCTGCTCTGAACGAGCCAAGATCGCCGCACTCTCCGCCATAAACCGAACTCCGCAGAAGACGATGTATTTTCCACCTTCGGCGTGAGCCGCCGATTGGGACAGCCCGTAAGAGTCTCCTACGTAATCGGCGAGTTGAGCTATCGCCTTGCGCTGGTAAAGATGGGCCAGCAAACAAAGATCTTTCCCCCACTGACGACGCACGGTGTGGATGCGAGCCAGCGCTTCCGATTCCGGGAGACTCTCTAATGTAGTGATGTCACTTAAGTTCATGAAACGATCCTAATGCCTAGATCTATAGAGGATTAGGATAAATGCAAGTCTAGGGCCTGTAAGGGCGGCAAAGGCACCAAAGACTACAGCATTTTCTTATAGGCGAGAGCCCGTGGGTTCCATCCGTTACGCTCGTAAAAGCGTTTTCCCGCTTCGTTCTGCACTCCCGTGCAGAGGCGAAGCCCCCGACAGCCGAGCGCTTTGGCAATCTTTTCAGCATGTTCGAGCATTTGGGCACCGATACCACGCGAACGATTCTCTTTGGTCACCACTAGGTCGTCGATATAGAGGTGTTTGCCATGAACGAAATCCGACAACAATCGGTAGCCCATCACCCCAACGTAGGATTCCTGCTCACAGGCAGCGACCAAACGATACTGATCCGCCTCTCGAGCGGTTTCATAGATCGCTAAAAAATCGCTGAAGGAAAGAGTCTCCCTAAGTTCAACGATGACTTTGAAAGCTTGTTCCAATTCCCGTGGTTCCGTGATTTCGCGAAGCTCCATCACGCTAAGGTCGATGGAAAAGGACAGCGTTGTCAAATTTGGAATCAATTTCTCCGAATAGCGTCGACCCAACGATCGCGTTCCTGTTGGAACTGGACTAGCGATTCAAGATAGTGGTTGGTCAGTTCGGGCGCATCGAATTGATACGTGTCGGTAAAATAATGATGCGCATCGAAGAAACGAATCGGCCCGGGTAGCCATCCTTGCCCAGGTCTCCCCGGTGGCCACCCCGGCGGCGTCTCCAGCGAGGGAAAAGCGTAAGAAGGCAGCAATTCCCTCAAACTGCGGCGAGTCCGCACGAGAGCCTTTCTGACTCGTGTCCGAGGCGCCTTTTCGGGAGACCGATCGAGAGGAATCAGGTCAAAGAGATTGTAGTAGAATTCGAGCATAATTTGAGCCCCAAGCGCCTGGTGGCGAGTGATATTGCAAAGCGCATCTACCATGTTCGCGCTAAGAATGGGTGTCTCGCTATTAAAATACCTCACCATAAATCGCTCAAAGTCTTCCACGGTATTCTTGTCCGCTTCCTCATCGCCCACCTTGAGTAGGCCCTGACGGGCTGAACGGATGACGTCGTCGGAGATATCTCGGGGACTTTTCCATGGAGTCTCTCGGCTAAGGCGATGAAATTCGTTCCATATTAAATTTCCGAAATACACATCTAAATTAGCGTCATTATCTAGGAGCGTATGCCAATCGATAACTAATTCGCGGATGACGAACTCTGACAAAAGCTGGGAATACCTCGCATCCCCTGGGCTGACAATGGAGAGTGACCTAAAGGCGGATTCGAACTCGGCACGGCGGGAAGCGGAAACGGACTCGGCTGCAATATGTCGCAGGCAATCCCGCGGATAGGCAGCCGCCATGGTGCTGCCCAGCAAAAGCCACAACGGAAGGGCTATTCTTAAAAAAAACATCCCTCCCATTACCAAGTAATTCTGCCAGGCACAACTAGGCCGAATCAAAAAAAGGGATGGCGCTAAATTGACTAATTAATTCGAAAAGCTAGGGGCCCAGCGA
>Ga0206963_10156_pt1 | contig 22578 bp, 21 predicted proteins | sample Alteio_BWOrgHeat_28_FD_152958 | JGI IMG/M metagenome (GOLD analysis project Ga0206963, IMG submission 152958) | Enriched cells from forest soil in Barre Woods Harvard Forest LTER site, Petersham, Massachusetts, United States -... | ecosystem: Environmental > Terrestrial > Soil > Temperate forest >... | reverse complement strand
ACGGATCAGCGAGGGACCAAAGCTCAAGCTCGGGGAGGTAGGAAGTGAAGATCATGAAGCCGAAGAGATAGCCGACGAGAATTAGCGCGGAATGGCTTTGAAACGGCGGGTAGGAACATGTGAAAGGGATTTTGCGGAAACGCAGGAGGAGAAGTTCGACGAAAGCAATTGTGCAGGCGGCGAAGATGGCGGTGTGCAGAAGCGCGTCACCGAAGCCCCACAGTATCGCGGACGAGACAAAGCCAATTGGTAAAAGCGGGACTAGCGAAAAAGTCAGAAGAACTTTGCGGGCGATGGGGCGAGTCTGCAAAGCGTTCGGGTCGATCCAGACTGCAAAGACCCAGTTGGCCCGGAGATCTGAAGGGATTTCGAAAGCCAGACGGATTCCGATGATAATGCAGAAGCTTAGAATGAATGGAATGGCGAGGAGATCTTCGGAAGGATGGTGCAGCGAGGTCGCGGGGTTGTCGTGAAAGGCTGAAGCTAAGGATTGCACGCTTACAACCAGCCCCATTGCCACAAAAGCCGATGCGATCTGCAAATGAGCTTCGCTCCGGAGGAGTGTCCGCGTAATGAAATGGAAACAGGCGCGTTGCGGCGGGCCGCGCAGCATGACGCGGCCAAAGAGGCCAACCGGCAGCAGGCGAAATTGCGAGCGAGGGAGCGGGCCGATTTCCGCTGTCTCTGGAATGCGAACGAAAGAACGGCGAAAGCTGAGAGCGTAGGAAAGTATAGCGACGGCTAGAGAAATTCCCAGTGCGAGCAGAGCGGTGCGCGTCATGGCGGCGAAAAACGGATTCTGGCCATTCCCCCAGAGAGTCTGACAAATTCCAAGAAACCAAACCGGAGGCAGCGCGCTGACCGCATTTGTATTTGTTCGCTCCGCCTGAGCGAAGTAAGACGGGACGGTGAAGCTCGTGGCGAGAAGAGCGAGAAAGAAAAGCGCGATCGCAAAACGAACGTACAAAGAGATTCTGCGGAAGAGCGCGTAGGGCAGAATCGCCATGAGCAGGCCGATGAGGGCGAACACTCCGAAGAAACTGAACGCGCTAGCCAGCACGACGGTGACGGCGTGGCCTGCTCCGAATCGGAGAAAGAGAGAAAGAGAGTTTTGCGAACCGACTACGGCGACTGGGAAGAGAACGAAACTGGCAGCATTGACGTCGAGAGTGAGTGCGACTGCAAGAAGGAGAATGGCGGCGAGATTCCCCACGAAAACTCTGCGCAAGGAGATCGGCAGAGGAATGATGTTCGTGTAATCGCGGCGATCCAGGAAGAGCGCATCCCAGCGCCAGATTGCTGCCGCTCCCGTGACGACCATGGACAGCACAATGAAGAAATATTCGTCGGGAATCGTGGCAGTGAACGGATCAAAGACACCGTCGCCGCGCATCCATCGGATGAGCGAGCCGTATTTTTCGAAGAGTAGAAGAGAGACCATGACCCCGGGCATGGCGAGCAGGATCAGTACAACGCCGAGAGCGACGTCCATTTCGGAGGCGCCAGAGTCTCCGCCGCCGTGGAAGACGCGGCCGATAAAAACGCGAAGAAGCGTCGGAAACGGGCGGCGGGAGTAAGGTTCCCAAGCAGCGCGGAAAGATTCCTGTACGCGGGCGATCAAGGGGAAACCACCACGTCGACAATGTTGCTCGCGATTTGCGCAACGTCTCGATCTTCGACCAAATGAAGGAAAATGCTTTCGAGCGAAGTTTGGCCGATGCGCTGGCGAACTTCTTCGGTGGAACCGCTGGCAATGACCTGCCCTTTTCTGAGAATGAGCAAGCGCGTGCAAACTTTTTCAACGACTTCAAGCACGTGCGAACAATAGAAAATGGTCTTGCCCTTCGCGCTGAGCGATTGAATCAGGTTCTTGAAGATGAGTGCCGAGGTTACGTCAAGACCGGAGAGCGGCTCGTCGAGGATGAGCACGTCGGGGTTATCCATAAGCGCGGAAATAAGCAGAATGCGCTGGCGCATGCCCTTGGAGTAAGAACCGAGAGCTACGTGACGATGCGGAAAAAGCGAGAAGAGTTCGAGGAACGAATCGATTTTATTTTTCATGCGCGGCAGCGCCATGCCACGGAGAGTTCCGACAAGCTCGAGATATTCGTAGCCGGTTAAGTAAGGATAAAGATTGGCTTCTTCAGGGACGTAGCCAAGGTGCTTGCGGTAGCCGACCAAATCTTGCTGAATATTTTTGCCGTTGAAGAGTACCTGGCCGTCAGTAGGTTCCAGAAGGCCGATAAGCATTTTGACGGTGGTACTTTTTCCAGAGCCATTCGGGCCGAGGTAGCCGAGGACCTGGCCAGGTTCGAGAGAGAAGTCGATGCTTTGGACAGCGAGCACCGAGCCGTAATACTTCGTGAGCCCTCGTGCTTCGAGCATTGGGCGCCTTCCCGCGAGCAGACAGACTTCAAGTGAATCCCCAGGATAGTTGGTTTGACACCGAGGAACCGCGAAAAGTTTCCCACAATTCCTAGCGTCAGCAGTCTGAATAAAAAGTTGGCCGTGAAACGTCTGCTCTAGGAGGAGGCGGCTCTGCCGTGACGCCAGAAGAAGTAGGCGGGGAGGCCGAGGGCGAAAAGCGCGATGGCGATGTACAGGTTTATGTACTGGCCCGGGTTGTGAATCGCGACGTAGATGGCGTTGCCGACGATGGCGGCGGCGGCGAGAACGAAGAGCAGGGGCGTGAAGGGATAGCCCGGGACGCGGTAAGGGATCGCCAAGCCTTTGCCGGCGCGGCGAATTGGAAAAATAGCGGCTGCGCCCAAGCCATAGAAAATCCAGCCAATAAAAATTACGCCGCCGATCAGTTCGGCGAATTTACCGGCGCAAGCCAGGACCGCGGACCAGACACCAAGTGCGACGATGGCTGCGGCGGGCGTCTGAAAGCGCGGATGGACTTCTGCCAGTTTTTTGAAAAAGAGATTGTCGTTAGCCATCGCGAAGAAAACGCGCGGCGCCGTGAGAATGACGCTATTCGCGGCACTGAAGGTGGAAATGAGGATGGTGAGAGCAACGATAATTTCTGCTTTGCGGCCGAGGACGACGCCGACGGACGTGGATGCGATGGTATTGCTGGCGGTAGCTCCTGCCGGGCCTAGAGCGACCAGATAGGCGATTACGGCGACGATGTAGAGCCCTGCCAGGACGAGCGACCCGAGCAGGAAGGCGCGGGGAAAAGCCTTCTGGGGATTGACGACTTCACCGGCGCTGTAAGTGCCGAATTGCCAGCCCTCATAGGCCCACAGAACGGAGATCATCGCTAGGCCAAAGCTCGAGAGCAATGCTGTGCCGTGCTGAGTTGTGCCGAATGCGGCGGGCAAGTCTCCGGCATGGCGGCCGAGAGAGAGTAGGATGGCGCTGAGGATGACAATGATGCCGACCTTTATTAACGTGGTCCAGTTCTGCAGGTTGGAGCTTTTTCGTGTGCCCCAGACGTTGACCGCCGTGACGACGGCGATCATTGCGACTGACAGGACAGATTTTCCGAGGGCCGCGAGCGGAATGATTTCCGCTAGATGTTCTGTGAAGGCGCGGGCCAGGGCAGCGACCGAGCCGCTGGCGATCACCAGGAACAGGCACCAACCATAGAGAAACGCGGGGATGCGCCCGAAACCGTCTCGAATGAAGCAGTAAAGGCCGCCGGCCTCGGGATTTGTGGCGGCTAGCTCGGCGTAGGTCAGGGCGCCGAGAAGGGAGAGGGTGCCGCCGACGATCCAGACAAGAAGTGAGTAGCCGACCGAACCGTTTAGCTGGCGCAGGATCAGGCCGGGCGTTAGGAAGATGCCGGAGCCGATAACTGAGCCGATGAAGAGTAGGAAGAGGTCGCGCAGGCGGAGGGTGCGGAGGAGTGGTGGCATTAGGCAGTGGCGCGGACCTTGGGCGCGTGTTCAGCGGATGCATCATAGCTGGAGTTTGAGGATGGTCAATCGAAAGTTTGCGAGCGACTTAGTCCGGCCCCGACATGGCCGGCATCGTTTGAGCGTTGCGTCGCGGCAATTGTAAGAAGCTGACAGGCAAGAATGCCTGTCCCATTGGGAAAGCGGCGCGCACGTCGTACGCGCCGCTACTCCGCTTTAACTAGCGCAGTGATCGGAAGCCTGCGCGAACCTCTTCTGAGAAGAGTTTCGGCTGTTCCCAGGCCGCATAGTGTCCGCCTTTTTCAACTTGGTTGTAGTAGATGAGTTTGTGATACGCCCGCTCCGTCCAACTTCGCGGGGCTTGATAGTTCTCGCCGGGAAAGACGCTCACAGCAGCTGGGATGGAGACATTGGCCGCGCTATAGAGATTGAGGTGAAGTTCCCAATAGAAACGAGCCGCAGAAATCGCCGTGTTCGTCAACCAGTAGAGTGTGAAGTCATCGAGTACATCGTCTCGTGTCAGATCGCCTGCGGAGTGTCCATTAATCGTGCGACCGAGTACTGCCGAAGTGATCGGTGTCGCGGGCTGGCCCCATCCGTCACCGTGGTCAAAGAGCCAAGCTGCCAGGCAGACCGGCGAATCCGCCAATCCGTACAGCGTTTGCGGGCGAGTCGCCATCATTTGTGCGTAGGCACGTCGCTTCGCGAATAAAACCGTGAGCTGCTCGTAAGCAAGTTTTTCGTCTGCGGATAGGCCGGATGGCGTGGGATCGCCGCACTGTAGCGCCCTCGCAATGTCGGATGGAATAGTTCCAGGGAAGTTGGTGTGAATTCCCAGTAATTCTGGAGGTGCGTGTTTGGCCATGACAGTGCAGACACCCGCCCCCAAATCGCCGCCTTGCGCCACAAATTGCGTATATCCAAGGCGCTTCATCAGCGCTACCCAGGCACTTGCAGTGCGCTCGGGACCCCAGCCGGAAGTGGTGGGTCTTGCAGAAAACCCGAACCCCGGTAGCGACGGAATCACCAGATGGAAGGCGTCCGATGCGCTCCCGCCATAGGCAGTAGGATTGGTAAGTGGATCGATAATCTTCAGCTGCTCGATGACTGAGCCGGGCCATCCATGCGTGACGATCAACGGCAAGGCATTTTCATGTTTTGAACGAACGTGAATGAAATGAATGTCCAGCCCATCGATCTCGGTGATGAACTGTGGCAGGGCGTTCAGTTTCGCCTCGATCTTCCGCCAATCGTAGCCTGTCGCCCAATAGCGCGCGAGTTCCTGAATTGTCGCGAGCGGCAGGCCTTGCGATTCATCCATGACCGTTTCCCGATCAGGCCACCTTGTCGAACTGATGCGTCTGCGCAATTCGGTAAGTTCCGCTTCCGGAACATTCACTTGAAACGGACGAATAGTAGTCTTGTCAGCGGCCTGCTCGCTGCCTCGTTGTGTAGCACTACTTTGGGCCATGGTGTCCTCCTTTCCAGCAATTCTGGACTCTGCAAATGCCTCGCCGATCGTTGCTGGTTTGAACGCGACTGCCAGGCTCAACATCGAGCTCGCTTTGAGAAAGCAACGACGCGATCTGTCGTCTGGTTCTATCGCGCTCATGTGACGAATCTCCTCGCTAACGTGCTTTCATGGTGTTTCTTCTTTTTGTGTGTTTACCCCACAGGATTCTGGAGCGGTGCCACGCCCTTTAGAAATGCGCTGGAACCGCCTCACTCTTCGGGTCCCACCCCTTCATCTCATTGAGTTCCTCGGGCGTGATCTGAGGCAAGTGCCGGATGAACAAAACCAGGCGCCAGGTTTGCGGGACAGTATGCGTTCCGTGGAAGGCTGGCATGCCGCTCAAACGAACTCCATTTTCAATTGTGTAGTAGAGCTCGCCATCGCTCTTGTTCTGCGTCGCGGCTGCACGCAAGTCGGGCGGTTTCGGATAGAGGCCCTTGCCGAATACCGTCTGGCCCCCTCCATCATCCCCATGGCACGTGGCGCAATGATAGGAGAAATGCTCCATGCCTCCCCGAATGTTCTCCGTTGAAGGCGTGATGGGATTGCGAAGTTGGCGATACGCGGATGGCACGGCCAATTTGCGCGCCGTTGTGGCCGCGAACTCCTCAATCGCTGATGGTGTCGCAAGTGCGCTGAAGCCTCGTCGCACAAGAGTCAGCCCGTATCCCGCGGCTGCAACCGCAAGAGCAAACAGAATCAGCAAAACTGCTTTCCAGGGTTTCATGTCTACCTTTACTGTCCCGTGGCATCGTCGTCCGCGGGCCCAAACGTGGGGAGGTACCGGCCGAAGTTTAATTCGAAGTCGCTCGGAACGCCGTAGCCAACATTGCGGATCTTGGCACGGCGCGCCTGTGCGCCGGGCAAGGCAAGCAATGGGAAGAACAAGTCGCTGCTCGACTGAAGTTCGGCAGCTGTCGGCTTCCCGAACCGATTGACCTGGGCCTTCGCCGCGGCTAGCGTTTCACGATCGAACGAGGCCAGACGCCGGACGAGCGCATCGACAAACGAGTCGAGGTCGGCATCGTCCAGCGTGCGGTTCACCCAGCCATAGCGCTCGGCGATATCGGCATCGAAATCGTCGCCGCTGAGAACGATCTCAAGTGCGCGCGAGCGGCCGACCAAGCGAGGGAGCCATTCCATCGCTCCGCCGCCCGGGACAAGTCCAACGCCGACTTCGGGGTTGCCGAACACGGCGCTTTGCCGGCTGGCGAAGCGCATGTCGCAGGCCAGCACGAACTCGTTACCGATGCCGCGCGTGCGGCCGCGAATCTTGGCGATGCTCACGACTGGCGCGGACGAGAGGCGCAGCACAAAATCGCGCCAAAGGCCCAGCACCTCTGGCCGTTCAGCTGCCTTGCCTACGTCGAGATGGGCGATGAAAAAATCGGGATTCGCCGACTGGAACACAACGACCTTCACGGACGGGTCCGCCTCGAGGTCGGTCATTAGCGATCCCAATTCGCCGATCGTTGTGGGAAGAAACATGTTGATTGGCGGATTGCTGAAGGTGATCGTCCACCGGCCCGTATGGGTGCGGTCGACCTTGAACTGCGGATTTGCCTGCTCACTGCCTCGCTGTGTAGCGATGGATTGGGTCATCATCTTCTCCTCTTTTGTGAAGAACCCTACCGCAGCGATCGGAAGCCCGCGCGAACCTCTTCTGAGAAGAGTTTCGGCTGTTCCCAGGCCGCAAAGTGGCCGCCTTTCTCCACTCTGTTGTAATGGATTAGTTTGGGAAATGCCTGTTCTGCCCAGCTTCGCGGGGCTGGATAGAGTTCGTCGGGAAAAACGCTCACGGCAACCGGGACAACGACGCCTCTGACGCCGAAGAACGAATAACCCTTGTTTTCCCAGTAGAGACGAGCGCCCGAGAGCGCCGTATTCGTCAACCAGGTAAGCGTGATGTTGTCGAGGACGTCGTCTCGCGTGAGGCCCTCGCTACCTCCGGCAAAGACACGCGCGATCATGGCGTAGCTTCGCGCGTCGTGATCCAGGAAATAAGCCGCAAGGCCGACAGGGGAATCAGCGATTCCGTAAAGCGTCTGAGGGCGCAGCCCCATCTGGAACCCGTAGGCGATTCCCTTTTGATAGACGGACTGTACACTCTCGTAAGCGGACTTTTCGTCGGCGGAAAGACTCGATGGCGCCGGCGCTCCTGAAAAAGCGGCCTTGTCGACCTCGGGCGGGAAGATGCCGGGCATGTTGGTGTGAATGCCGAGCAACTCCGGAGGTGCTTGGACACCCATCAGCTCGGTGATGACCGCACCCCAATCGCCGCCTTGCGCCACGAATTTGTTGTAACCGAGGCGCTTCATCAGCACGGTCCAGGCACGCGCAATGTGGGCGGGATCCCACCCGGTCGTGGCCGGTTTGCCGGAAAAACCGTAGCCGGGCATCGATGGAATTACGACGTCGAACGCGTCGGATGCATTTCCGCCGTGTGCGGTGGGATTGGTTAGCGGCTCGATGATCTTCAACTGTTCGGTGATCGAGCCCGGCCATCCGTGCGTGACGATCAGCGGCAACGCATTTTCATGTTTTGAACGGACGTGAATGAAGTGAATGTCCAGCCCGTCGATCTCGGTGATGAATTGCGGCAGGGCGTTCAGTTTTGTCTCGATCTTGCGCCAGTCGTAGTCTGTCGCCCAATAGTGCGCGAGCGCCTGAGTCGTCTCGAGCTGCACGCCTTGCGTTGCGTCGGCCACCGTTTCTCGTTCAGGCCATTTTGTTGCGTTGATGCGCCTGCGCAATTCGGCAAGTTCGGCTTCCGGAACATTCACCTTCTGAAACGGACGAATAGCATCTGCCTGCTCGCTGCTTCGTTGTGTACCAGTGGTTTGGGTCATGGAGTCCTCCTCTTGATTGGCTTTACATTTGGGGTTTGTACTGTTTCTGCGTGGGTTGGTGCGGATATCAACTGCGGCCAAAAGATCTTTTGGCGGTCCGCATCATAACACCACTAGACCGCCATGCTCAATCAGAGTCTCTGAGCGATCTATGAGGAATATTCAGAGCGCTTCTCGAACCGACTCGTCGCCGCGAGTATGCGCCAGCACGGCCCGGCCCCACCGTTGTAGCGTGGTGTTGTGGCCGTTTTGAAAAACGGACAGGCAGGAGTGCCTGTCCCACTGGGGCAAGCTGCCTGATATGTAGGGTCTGGGCGCCTCCCTGTTTTCTTGCAAATGTTCATTCTAAAGAGTTTTGAATTCAATGTTTTGGAACTGCTCATTCCAGCGAGTTTACGGGCGTGTTTTTGGAAGTCCGGATTCCAAAGGAGTTAGGGAATAGGCTGACAAAACAGAGCGAACAATTCAAAGTCAAAAGCCCCACACGTAAAATCGACGTGTGGGGCACCCCGCAAATTCAAAAGAAAATTCAAAAGACACCCGCGAATCCTCCGAGCCACGCGCCAACTAAGCAGGTGCTATGTCAATCCGGTCCAAACGATTATTCTGAAGTGTGACTGAAATTCCAGAAACACCGCCGGAGGTCCCCGAAGCCCCTCCGGAAGCCCCGCGTCGAAAAGTCACTCTCCGATTTTTCGTTCGATGGTTTCTCATCGGAGCCGCGCTTCTTTGGTCGCTTGCTGCGCTGATCCTTGTGGCTGCGCGGTGGATTGACCCACCAACCACCGCGGTGCACATGGAGCGCCGGTTACAGTCATGGATTCACCTTAAGCCGTATCACGAACGATACGAATTCGTTCCGCTGAGCCAAATCTCGCCTGATTTCCAGCATGCTGTCATCGCCGCGGAAGACGCGCACTTCTACGAGCATCATGGATTCGATTGGCAGGCATTGGAACTCGCTGCCGAAGACGATCTGGAAGGCGGCCGCATTCGCGGTGGCTCCACCATTACCCAGCAATTGGTAAAAAACCTGTTCTTCGGGACTGGGCGCTCCATTCTCCGCAAGGGCGCCGAGTTCACACTTGTCCCGGTGGCCGAAGTGGCGCTCGGCAAGCAGCGCATTTTGGAACTCTACCTCAACGTGGTCGAATGGGGCCCTGGTGTTTATGGTGCCGAGGCGGCCTCCCATTACCATTACCGAATTTCAGCCCGGAAGATCGACCGAGAACAAGCGGCCCGACTCGCCGCAATTCTGCCGTTGCCCCTCAAGCGACGGCCCGATCACATGAATCACTATAGCGGACTCATTCTGGAGCGAATGCGCCAAATGGGTTGGTAATCACGCATCGCATTGGTGAAAAATCTTGGAAGATTCGTAGCGATAAACGGCATCACCGGACAAACGGGGCCAGGGACGAAATTGCCTGGTGAGCTACTCACCAGGAACCAGAGAAACTTGCTCAACTTTGGGAGCGGCGGTACGTCTAACTCTCAGCGGAGCGTTTGGAAACAAATCATAATGCGGAGGAACCTACAATGAATTGGGCTACGCGCGCGCTAGTTGCGGTCACTCTCCTTGCTGCGGTCGGAACGGGTCTTCCGACCCGGGCCCAAACGCAGAACCAGCCTCCGAGTCCTGCGCGTTCTCGTTCCGACGAGATGTTGGACAGGTGGAACGATATCGGGAACAAACTCATCGCCATGGCGCAGGACTTTCCCGAAGACAAGTACGATTTTAAGCTGCAGAAGGACGAGCGCACCTTTGCGCTGAATCTTCTCCATGCCGCCGCGCTGGACTTCGTCGTGATCCGGAGGATTGCCGGAACAAACGTCGGGCCGGACTTCGGCGAGGGCGACAATCCTACGCGTGAGGCTTTCAAGACCAAAGCCGACATCGTCAAGTTCGTGCAGGAGGCCGTCGCCGCCGGAGCGAAAGTGATTCAACAGCAGGGCGACGCGGGGCTGGACAATACAACCAAGTTTTTCGGCAATCGGCTGGTCCACAACTCCTCGATCTGGACGTTTACCATCGAGCACAGCGGCGAGCACTATGGCCAGCTTGTGGTTTACTATCGCGCAAACAACCTGGTGCCACCGGACTCGCGGCGACAGTAGGTCAGAGTCAAGTTGACACTCTAAAGCTTCAAAGCGTAAGCTGCCCGCGAGATTAACGCATGAATCCCACCGAGCTAAAGTCCGTCGCCTGGGCCGTTCTTGAGCTCGGCCTCATTCCAACTATTTCCATCGTCCTCATCCTTTACTTCCTTCGACACAGCCGGAACTTATCCGCCCAGAACGAGAAGCTTGTTAACGACCTTAGGAAAATGAACGATGTGGCTCTCAAGATGGTAAGAGACCTGGTAGAAATGCAGGTCAAAAAATGAACGTACAAGTCGAGGAAAAAGGGGAGACCACGATCGTTCATCTCAGGGGCGATCTAGACATCGGCAATAGCGACCGCGCAAGAAAAGAAATACTTTCGTTGCTTGAGGCTGGCGACAAAAAACGATTCATTATCGACTTGAGTCAAGTGCGCTATGTTGATTCGACGGGAGTAGCAACTCTAGTTAACGCGTTGAAGGTGAGTCGGGACAAACACGTCGAGTTAGCGTTGGCCGGGGTTAATGGAACTGTAAAAGAGGTTCTGGGTCTGTCGCGACTCATCAAAATCTTTGACATCATAGACGGGGAGCGCAGCGAACCCAAATAGCAGGGGTCTTCAGCTTTGCGCTCTTTCTCTGATAGAGGGTGGATGGCTGCCCTTCCGGTTCTGAAAGGCAAGGACCGTCTGTCGAGCGCCGAAGGTGCGACACAAGGCAGGAGCCAGGCATTATGCCACCCGCCAGATGCGAGATACACAGATTGCACGGCACCCTTCCCCTGTTTTCTTGGAAATGTTCATTCTAAAGAGTTTTAAGTCCAATGTTTTGGAACTGCTCATTCTAGAGAGTTTACAGGCGTGTTTTTGGAACCGCGGATTCCAAAGGAGTTAGTGAGTTGGCAAAGAAAATGGAACGAGCAGATCAAAGACAAAAGCCCCACGCGTAAAATCGACGTGTGTGGGCACCAGGCTTGCCCCTCCCTCATTTGTTCTTGTTGAGGATCTTGACGGCCACCGAGATACCAATAATTTCGTTGGTTTCCCAGCCCGTGGGCAGATTTACAGACTGCAGTAGATAATAAGGTCGTATTGAAAACGAATCGGTGATTGGCAGCCGGACTCCCACCTGAAAGCGATTCTGGGTAAAGCTGCCACCGGCAGCAAAACTATTAGTTCCTGGGACGACGAAGAACTCATTGCTCACGACCAGTACCGGGCGCCGTTTCATTCGCAGCGGCAACGTATAGTCGACCCCAGGTCGAAATCGAAACCGTGCCGAGGCTACTCGATTGTCGGGAAACCGCCCCTCCACGATCGTTCTCAGATTCGGCCGCCATGCGCCACGCGATGTGCTGATCGTAACATTCAGTAGTAACCGGTTTTCGTAGGCAACTGTGGGATTCCCGGGAAAGCACTGATATCGATACATCGGTGTTACTGTCAGCCACGGCCGCACACGAAACGCAACGCCACCCTGAACAAAGTACTCGAATAGGTTCGAGATTACCTCGTCATACCTTTCGTAGAATTCGATTTCCAAGGACTTGCTGGGCGTGAGACCAGTCGAAATTCCCTGATCCAGCCAGAGCCCTAACTTCTTATTGTCCTCCGGATCCTCCGGTGGCTGTTGTTGCGCCCTCGCCTGGCCAGTCATCACACAACAACATAGCGAAGCAAGCGCAATCACTCTGACAATGTTAATCGGCATCGTTGGTCTTCAGCTCAAACACTCACAGATCCAAAAGCCAGTGCAATAGAATTGCGCTGCCGTTTAGTTTTCCAGGGGTAGTACAGCTGGATCATTGTCCAAGAGTACTTCAGTGCGGTTTCGTGCCGCTGAACCGGCTAACTGACGAACTCCACCACGCCATTCGCGAGGTTGTACATCGCACCGGCGATCTGGATTGACCCTTTCTTCTCCAGATCGACCAATACCGGGCTTCGCAGCCGAATGTTTTCGATTGCTATTTTGATATTGGTTCGGGCCACAGCGTCGACGTAAGCCGGATTCTTGCTGGACTTCTCGCCTTCAAACTCGGTCGCCGGAATGGCCGGTTTGATCCTCGCCAACAATCCTGTGAGATTGCCTAATACCACATCATCGATCGCGCCCTTTACCGCGCCACAAGCCGTATGCCCGAGGACTAAGACCAGCTTTGCTCCGGAGGCAGCGCATGCAAACTCCATGCTCCCGAGCAGGTCATCGTTGACCACATTACCGGCCACGCGCCCATTGAACGTGTCGCCGATCCCAGCGTCGAAAACGATTTCCGCAGGCACCCGCGAGTCGACGCATCCAAGGATTACCGCCGCGGGATACTGCCCCGCAGCACTTGTGCGTTTTTCAGCTAAATAATCCCGAGGAGCCATCTTGCCCGCGCGAAATCGCTCATTCCCCTTCTTCAATTCGTCGATAACCTGCGACGGTGTCATGCTGTCACGCTGTTCTTTTGTCAGCGAACGACTCATGTTCGGCGCAAGTTGCATAGGCAAAGAACCAAATGGGCCGATGGCGCAGGCACCGAGAGCCGCGCCGAGAAATCTGCGACGGTCCACAGCTCCATTATCCACCGACTCGCGTGATGTCGTTTTCATGGCCTTCCTCCAAGTCGTCTTTGAAATGCGCGTCTCTCCGCCGTCCGTCCCATAATCGACCTTCTCAAGAACGGCACTTTCGCACCGATTTGCACTAATGACTTACTTTCCAGCGGGGACCCATACGTTGTCGGCAGCTGCCAGATCGATATTGGGCACTTCCGTTGAAACGCTGACGCGCTGAAGACCGTCTTTCTTCCCCGGTACGGCCTGAAACACGAGGTAGTACTGGTTGTCGAAGATCTTTTGTAGCCGATCCAGGTAGGGCTTAAAGCTAACTGCGTTTTGAATTCCCAGCGCGAAGTATTCGCCGCCGGTTTCATCTGCGATTTTGGCGACACCGGATTGGCCCAGCTGGGCTTCCCAAGCATTCCGGCCAAGTCGCCCTGCGCCCGTGGCATAAATGGAGTGGACGATAACACCGTAGCGCTGGCTATTTCTGCTAGCTGAATCTGCGTCTGGGCTGATGGTGGGCATCGTGCTGGGTCCCGCCACCACACTTGGTGCTCCGGGGTAGCGCGAGGGGCTTTGCGAGAAGGAAGATCTATCGGCGCGGAGCCGGTCAATTCCATCGGTGATCATCAGAACTTCGCGGCGCACTTTCTGCTGTGGCCAACCCTTCACCAGGCTCATTAGCGACAAATAAGGACTATCCATTGCTGACAAATTCCCGCGAGGGAGACGCACAGCCTTGGCAGCAAGCGCGTGATCGGCAGTAAAATTCTGAGTGATCTGGATTGTTGCATTAGACATGTAGGCAATGCCGACCACCGTGGATGCTGGCTGAGCATTGATGAAATCCCTGAGGTCGTTGAGATTGTTTCCGATGACTGGGTCACATGTGTCATCGATCAAGATGAACAACTGGAGCGCGGCGTTATCTCCCTTGGTCGGAATCAATTGGTTTACCTTGAGAAGATTCTTGCCCTGTTTTACCTGCACGGCGTCTGGCCGGAGAACGGGAAGTTCGCTGTTATCACTGAACGCTTGGTCCGTGATAACCATGTGAACCTGAGCCGTACCTGGAGTGGCCTTCTCTTGCGAGTGCAGCATCCGCGCACCGATGGCCAATGCACAAAATGTGCAGAGGAGACCGAATACAACCTTGTAAGTTTTCACCTGTCCTCTCCTTTGCCTCTCTTATTCTAGGTAAACTGCATTGGGGGCCTGCCTTCGAAGAAGGGTCCCAGGGAGCTTCGGAGGTTCGAGCATACTGGGCCGGATGCTCTCCGGGGTGTAACTGTCAAAAGTGACAGGGTTTTGCGGAGCCGGAGCGTGGTTGGGCCGTCTCGCTGCGTTGTAACCCGCAACTTCCGGATTACCGACAAGTCATCCAGCGTAATGCGTTCAGGCCAATTCTGGATTAGGACGAAAGAGGTCCAGGCGTTGGATGACTGGAAGAATCGTGAGTTCCAACGGCTGCGCTACGTAGGACCGAAGTGGCGAGCTCCCTGGCGAAGAAGCTCTTAAGAAACGCGGAGAACTCGTCGGCGCCCGGCGGGAGCTTCTTTCCTCGATTGCTGATCTGATGAAACTCCACATCCACCACAGGATTGATGAGCCGGCTCGACACCACTCTTCGGTTCCGGCAAGCTGGCAATCCGAAGGAAGGGATGATGGCTATACCCTCATCGGCCTCCACCATGGCAATTTGCGTATCCAGGAGGTTGATCGAAACGCCCTTCGGAGATGCCACGCCTGCTAGTGCCAGATGCTTGTCCACAATCTGCTGTATGGGGCTGAACGATGGCAGCGAAATTAGGTTCTCGCCCTTGAGAGCGGACCACGTGGTGGATGCTCGACGAAATGCGGGATTCTTGTCTGGGCGTATCACCATCAAAGGCGATCGAAAGAATGGGGTTCGGCGAATACCTGACGCGCGGGCAAAGATACCTACCCCCATGTCGAGCTTGCCGTCGAGGATCAGTTGCAGGATGCCGGGCGATCTTTCGTCGAACAGCTGAACCCTAAGGTCTGGCCGGTGAGTGCGAAATTCCTTGATAGCGTGCGTGACGATATTGGCGGCGATCAAAGGCGGCGCACCCAGAGTCAAGGTATGGCTGGCGTGGGTTGCGGAGCGTCCGATGTGCGACACCGCGGCGTCGAGTGCGGCCACGCTCTTCTGGGCAACTACCAGGAGTTCGGTGCCATGGGCAGTGGGGACGACGTGTCGCGTAGTGCGATCGAACAGCCGGAAACCGAGCTGCGTTTCCAGTTCTCGTATCAAAATGCTCAACCCGGGCGGAGTAATGTAGAGAGCCTCGGCTGCCCTGGAGAAACTCCGGTGCTGCGCTACCAGCAGGAAAGCGCGAAGTTGTCGTGAGGTGAAATCCATTCGTAAGCATTCCTTAGTAATGATTTAATTCTTTTGACTTGTATCATAAACCCTTCCGGCCTTAAATGGCAGCAGGTTTTCCAATAGCGACGGATTGAAGTCATGGAGGATTTTCTGGACGCCGCGGGACGCACACAGCTGACGTCGAGTTCCGGGATGGACGGCACCGATGGGACAGGCGGGCCATCCGGGCTGACGCCGGTTCAGTGGCTGATCTGCGCCATCGCCTGCCTTGGATTTGCGTTCGATTTGTACGAAAGTTTGATGCTGCCCCTGATCGTGCGGCCCGCACTCACGGCTCTGGGAAACCTGAAGCCCGGGACTTCCGAGTTTAACTTGTGGGTGGGGTTGCTGTTCTATGTTCCGAATCTGGCCGGGGGCCTTTTTGGTCTGCTCGGAGGATATCTCACCGATCTTTTCGGCCGAAGGCGCATTCTCTTTTGGAGCATCCTGCTCTACAGCTTGTCCGCATGTGCCGCGGGCTTTTCCACCTCCCTAACTCAATTGCTGATTCTGCGGTGTACGACGATGATTGGCGTCTGCGTGGAATTTGTGGCGGCCATCGCTTGGCTCGCGGAGTTATTTACAAACCCGAAGCGCCGAGAGTCCGTGTTGGGTTACACGCAAGGGTTCCACACTTTGGGCGGGTTGATGGTAACCGGAGCCTACTATTTGGCGGTGACCTACGCTGAAAAATTACCGATGATTCGGGCAGGCCACGAGGCGTGGCGATACACTTTGCTTTCCGGCTTGATTCCCGCGATTCCACTTCTTTTCATCCGGCCTTTTCTACCCGAATCGCCGTTGTGGCTGAAAAAGAGATCGCTCAACGCGGTAGAGCGCCCCTCTTTCAGAGAGTTATTCGGACCCGCCTTGAGAAAAACCACTGTCGTTGCGACGCTATTGTTCGCTTGCACTTATTTTTTGTCGGCTGGAGCTTTGCAGCATACCGTGCGCATGATTCCAGGGCTTGCTGAGGTGGCGAAACTGGCGCCACGCCAGATCGAGCAGGCTGCCAGTGGAGTGCAAATGTTTCAAGAGTTGGGTGGTTTGACGGGCCGCCTGCTTTTTGCGCTGCTCGTCGTGCGGATCGTTTCGCAGCGGCGACGACTGCGCCTGGTTCTCGGACCAGCTCTATTCGTTTTCGCGTGGCTCTACTTTTTCGCTGCAACGCGAAGCCTGGCCTTCGTCCATGTTGGAATTTTTCTCGCAACCATGTTTTTCAACGGGCTACACAGTTTTTGGGGAAATTATCTGCCCAGAGTCTATCCGACGCGGCTTCGAGGCACGGGCGAGAGTTTCGCGGCGAACATCGGAGGCCGAGTGTTCGGTGTTTCTGCTGTCCTTATCACAACTACGCTCTCGAACGTTATGCCGGGAAGCGGTCCTGGCGCACGACTGGCGTACTCCGCGGGGGCCGTAAGTCTATTTGGGATTGTTGTCGCGCTGGTTGGCAGTTTGTGGTTGCGAGAGCCGGAGGGAGTTCAACTCCCTGACTGAGTTAGGTACCAACCACGTCGGTGTCGTTATCCGCTGACGAAATCGCAAGCCGGCGAAATGGAAGGAGGCGGTATGGAAATTGATGAAAGCTCTTCACCGCATTGCTCTGCTGGTTCGACCTATTCGCTTGCTAACTCCAGTCGAGAGACACCGGCGCGATTCGATGCTTTATCGAGCATGTTTGATTGCGGCACAATCCGCCATTTGGAGGATCGCGGCGTAAGCGAGGGCTGGCGGTGCCTGGAGGTCGGGGGAGGAGGAGGCTCGATCACTTCGTGGCTCGCGAATCGTGTGGGCCCCACGGGACACGTCGTCGTCACGGACATTGATCCAAGGTTTCTGGAGCCTTTGTCGGCGCCAAACGTCGAGGTACGAAAGCACAATATTGTTACCGACCCATTGCCAGACGCGGCTTTTGACCTCATTCATGCCCGACTGGTATTAATACACCTGCCGGAACGAGAAAAAGTGCTGACGCGATTGGTGTCGGCCTTGAAGCCCGGTGGCTGGCTTGTGGATGAAGAGTTTGATTCTGTCTCTCTGCTTCCCGATCCTCCCGTGAGTCCGGGCGAGGTTATCTTGAATACTCAAATGGCGGTAATGCGAATGTTGAAAGAACGTGGCGTTGAACGACGGTTTGGGCGACTACTCTATGGCCGGCTACGGGCACATGGGCTTGTGGAAGTTGACGCGGAGGGGCGGTTGTTCATGTGGCGAGGCGAGTCTTCAGGCGTGTCCCTAATGCGAACGAATTTCAAGCAGCTTCGCGGAGCTTTGCTCGATGGCCATTATATTACCGAGCAAGAATTTGATCAGGACTCCGCACGCTTGGACGACCCGGACTTCATGGCGCCGTCCCCCATCATGTGGAGCGCATGGGGGCGCCGGCCGAAGCGTGAGAGCCACTGAGTTGGGAAGAGTTGGAATTCAGACCAGCCCGCAAGCCCGCGGAACTCGAATCGCTTAAGGTCGAAAGTTTAAGGGCACCGTGGCGGCCTGATTGGCGCGCTATTCAGAGATCGAAGGATTCGTGAGCGCATTCCTATGGCCCTGGTCGGGTGACGAGCCGTACGGAAGTTGAAACAGAGCAGTTCGCTGGGAATCGATCATAAGAAACTAATGAACAGACCTGATGCCGTGATATGGATCAACGGTCAGTCTTCTTCGGCCGAGTCTGGCTGGATTGCCCCCCTGTTTTCCTGCAAATGTTGATTCTAAAGAGTTTTAAGTTCAATGATTTGGAACTGCTCATTCCAGAGAGTTTACAGGCGTGTTTTTGGAACTGCGGATTCCAAAGGGGTTAACCGACGCGAAACCACCTGTTAGTTAATGCGATTGATCAAGCGCTGGGTTCGCGCCGGTCATGAGCGAGAAGGACCTTGTTTGCTCCCGTCATTAGGCCGGGAACAAGACAGCGAAAGAAAAACGTGGCGGCAATCGCTCCGAAGAATTGAGCGATTAGGAATGGAGGGGCATCCATCGGGCGGATTCCTGAGAATGTGTCGCTCAAAGATCGCGCAAGAGTCACCGCAGGATTGGCAAAGGACGTAGATGACGTAAACCAGTAAGCCGCTGTGATGTATGCTCCAACGGCGAAGGGAACCATTCCTGAACGTGCCCGCGAGCAGCCCCAGATGACACACAGTAAGCCGAACGTTGCAACAAACTCACTGAATACTTGGGCGGAGCCGCTCCGAACGTGTCGCGAGATCGAGATGACGGGCAGTTGGAACATGATGTGCGCTGTGATTGCACCGGCAATCGCACCAAGACATTGGGCAGGGACATAGCAGGCGGCAGCCGTCCACGTCACGCCCTTTTCTATCGCATCCGCCACAGTCACAGCCGGATTCAAATGTGCACCTGAGATGGGCCCGAATGTCAGAATCAATGCAACAAGAGCAGAACCTGTGGCAACCGTATTCGCTAGAAGCGCAATCGCAACATTGCCGCCCGCAAGTCGCTCGCCCATAACCCCCGAACCCACAACGGCAGCTACGAGAAAACCAGTGCCGAGAAATTCCGCCACGACTTGGCGCAGGAGTGTGGTTTTCATTGCAGGCCGATGCGATCAACTTCTCTTTTGATGGCGAGAGTATCAAGGCTGGCCAACGGCAGGCTGAGAAACAAATTGATTCTGCGCCCCAATGTGATGAACGCGTCTCGAAAGGCCCGTTCTATTTCCTCGGACGTACCAGTTACGGCAGCCGGGTCAGCGACGCCCCAGTGAGCTGTCATCGGCTGGCCCGGCCAGATCGGACAGATTTCCTTCGCGGCGTTGTCGCATACTGTGAAGACAAAGTTCATTTGTGGCGCATCCGGTTTCGCAAATTCTTCCCAACTTTTGCTTCGAGCTCCATCGGTAGGTAGGTGGGCAAGTTCTAGCTGCCTGAGTGCTTCAGGACGGACCACTCCAGAAGGAAAACTTCCTGCGCTATATGCCGTGAAGGCCGGGTTGTTCTTACCATTCAGAATCGCTTCGGCCATGATGGAGCGGGCGGAATTTCCGGTACACAAGAAAAGAACGTTGTAGTGGTGCGACATAGCAAGTCTCGACCCTCGTCTAGTTGCAGCAGGTGGGGCCGCAGCAGGCTTTGGCATCCATTGGTTTCACGGCGCGGACAAACGCACTCAGAAACTTGCCATCCACTTGCGGAGCAAGGGCATCAACATCGAAACCCTGGCCGGAAAGGAATTCGCGAGCGTCCTCTACGTGATAGACGCGAGTTGGTTCGACATCTATCTGTTCAAATCCAGCGCTGGCGAGTTTGCTGCGATAGTCACTTTCCGCAAGAGCGCCCGCAATACAACCGACCCAGAGCAAAACACTCTTGCGAATTTCGGGCAGGATTTCCCCGCGAGTAACAACATCGGAGACAGCAAATCGTCCGCCGGGTTTCAGAACGCGATATGCTTCGCGAAGGACAGCATCCTTGTCAGCGGATAGGTTGATGACGCAATTGGAGATAATTACGTCCACGGAATTATCTGGCAGCGGAATGCTCTCAATTTCGCCTTTGAGGAACTCCACATTTTCGACGCCCGCCTTCTGTTTGTTCGCATTCGCGAGAGATAGCATTTCATCGGTCATGTCGAGCCCATAGGCTTTCCCAGTTGGCCCGACGCGCCTAGCTGAGAGCAAAACGTCGATGCCGCCGCCCGAACCCAGGTCGAGCACAACCTCGCCAGGGTTTAATTTCGCAAGCGCAGTTGGGTTTCCGCAGCCAAGCGAAGCGAGCAGAGCTTCCTCGGGTATTTGTTGCGTCTGAACCGCTTCATAAAGATTGGATGTGATCGGGTCGCCGCACGACGAGCCGGTCGCAGGGGCCGCGCCGCAGCACGAACTACCCCCGGTCGTGACGCGGAGGGCTGCGCTGCCATATTTCTCTTTTACGACATCTTTGATATTTGTTTCACTCAAGGGACGACTCCTCATTTGCAAATTTGGATGACATCTCGTGGCTCTACAGCTTTGTTTCGTGTGCAACATTCCGCGTAGAGAAATCGCAGAACTTCTTGCAACGCCTCGGTGTTGGCGGAGTAGCGCAGAAACGTACTCTCACGCCGCACCAGAACGAGGTCTTCATTTCGCAGCTTGTCGAGGTGATGGGACAGAGTGGAATTGGGAATGTCGAGCTCGGACTGGATCTCGCCAACGACTAAGCCGTCCGGGTGCGCCGAGAGAAGCAGTTGCATAATTCTAAGGCGGGGTTCAGTTCCCATGGCCGAAAACATGTCGGCGAATCTTGCCACTTGCGCTGCGTTCTTTTTGTTCGTGCTCATAGTATATTTCGATATTTGCAGAAATATGGAGCAATGTCAAGTAGGGAAGGGCCTGATACTGAAACCAGGCAGGGCCTGAATTCAACTTGAATCGAACCAAACTCCAGATCAGTTGAGCTCGTGGCCGTAACCGGACGAGTGCCAGCCAACTCCCAAAAGCTAGGCTTTGACAAATTGGTACCGACGTTTGAAGCGTGCTGTCGGTCAACAGTCATTCCTCTTCAGGCGTGTCTGGCTCGGGGAGTTCTGCGGGGCATTCGGGAGCAGAGTTGGAATCTGTGAGGGGCGGAGGGTCGGAGAGTGGGGCGGCGTTGGCTAGAACGTTTTGCCATTGTTTAAATTTGTACTCGAAGCGGAACTCCTGCTTTATGAGGGGGATGGAGGAGAGCAGGGCCTTGCCGAGATAGGTGAGGCTGGCGGCTTTGCGGAGGGAGATACGGTTCTGGGCGACGGCGATAAAGAGTTTGCCGAGGACGTGGTTGATGTCGGTGGCGGTGAGGAAATTGCCGTGGAGGGATGTGGAGACTTCTTCGCCCAGGCGCTGGGACTCGATGCGTTGGAGTTCTTGCCGGGCATGGAAGGCGCAGTAGGAAGAATGGGCCGGGCTGCGGAGCATGCGGCAGCAGCGGTCGTCGGAAAATTGGAATTGGCAGCGTGGGGCAATGCTGGTGCTGGAATTCTCGTTTGTCATGGGAGCCTCTTGGGAGTGGATTTGTACTAAGGCGAAAGGCGAAAATCGAAATGCGAGACTCGAAAATCGAAATGCGAAAATCGAAATGCGAAAATCGAAAATCGAAATGCGAAATTAGAAATACGATACGGATTGGCTGAGCAGGTTGCTGAAAAAAGTTAGAAAAAGCGGATCCCTTCCGACAAGGTCGGAACCTTTGGTCACTTCGCTCCCTTCGATGCTCAGGGCAATGCGGGATGACAATTATTTTTATTCGAGGACCTAGCTAAGAGCCGATGGAAGGTTCAGAGCTGGCTGTCGTGCGAGTTGCTGAGAAAAGCGGCAGCAGAGTTGCCGCACTCCAAACCGGGCGTGCGTTCGGAGTCGAGCGAGCAAAAAAATAGCCGCCTGGAAGGCGGCGGCAAATAACTGAGTCTGATTCTCCGAGAGAAAGAATATCACCAACGATATAGCTCTGTCAATAACTATTTTTGGGATTTAGAGGCCTATTAGGGGGGCGGGCATGAAGCAGAGGATGAAGATGGCCAGGGTTAAGAGGGCGGCCAGGCGGCGATGTGGGTCGAGGGGGACGGGATCGTAGATGGGGGCGATGCGGAGGAAGCGAAGGCCGAAGAGGAGAGCAGCCCAGACAAACCAGCCGTACCAGAAGAAATAGCCGAGGGGAATGAGGGCGATCGGGAGAAGGAGAGTGGAAAAACGGTGGAGGCGGGCGTTGACGGAGCGGAGGATGTGGCCGCCGTCGAGCTGCCCGGCTGGGAGGAGATTCAGCGTGGTGGCGAACAGGCCGACCCAGGCGGCGCGGCCTACCGGGGGAAGCAGGAGAATGTGTGGGTTAACCCCGGGATGAAAGACGGCGTCGAGGAGGCGGAGTAGCAGGGGAGTTCCGAAGATGACAGAGGCTTGGTTGGGATCGGGAAGGACAATGGCTGGGACGATATGGGAATGCAGGACGCCGTAGAGGAGAGCGGGAGCGGCGAAAACAAAGCCAACGAGGGGGCCGGAAGCGCCGACGTCGAAGAGCGCGCGGGTGGTGCGAATGGGCGAACGCATGAGGATGAAGGCGCCGAAGGTGCCGATGAGCGAGGGGAAGGGAATGAAGAAGGGGTAACTGGAGTAAATATGATGGCGGCGGCAGGCGAAGAAATGGCCGAGTTCGTGGGCGAGAAGAATGGTTAGGAGAGTGACTGCGAAGGGCAGGCCAGCGAGAAGGGCGGCGGGATTTTTGTAGAAGAGAGTGAAGGCGCGGAGAAATTCGTCGAGGGAAGCGGCTTGATTGTTGGCGTAAGCGACGGCGAATTGGGTGCCCGCGGCGAGGCAGGTGCAGAGCGTGAGGAGAAAGAGCGCG
>Ga0206963_10155_pt1 | contig 22583 bp, 23 predicted proteins | sample Alteio_BWOrgHeat_28_FD_152958 | JGI IMG/M metagenome (GOLD analysis project Ga0206963, IMG submission 152958) | Enriched cells from forest soil in Barre Woods Harvard Forest LTER site, Petersham, Massachusetts, United States -... | ecosystem: Environmental > Terrestrial > Soil > Temperate forest >... | reverse complement strand
CTACTTATCCCCAATAACTCGGTTAGAAATCTAATTCGCGAAAACAAATTATTTCAGATCCCTTCTGCCATGTTGGTTGGGCAGGAGTTTAGCGGCATGGTTACTTTTAATCAGTCGTTGGTGGAACTGGTTCGCCGCCGTCTGATTACCGCGGAATCGGCCCTCGAACAAAGTCCTGATCCCGAAGATATGATCAAATCGATCTCAGCGATGAAGCGGAAGGCAGCCTAGGGATGCGGTTCAAATACACAGGAATGAATCGCTCACAAGAGTGGGTGAACGGCGAACTGGAAGCCGAAGATGAAGTCGAGGCGAAAGTACGGCTTCGGGCGATGCAGATCCGCCCTACCGACGTAAAAAAAGCTCGAGGGAAAGCAGGCGAGAAAAAGTTTGCCATCTCATTTTCTAAGCCTATCGACTTGAAGGGCTTGATCGTATTTACGAGACAGTTTTCATCGTTAATCGACTCTGGCGTTCCGGTAGTTCAATGTCTGGATATCTTATGCCAACAAGAGAGACGATTACCTTTCAAAAAAATCCTCGCTACGATTAAGAGCGATATTGAAGGGGGAGCGGGGCTGGCGAATGCCCTGGAAAAACACCCGAAAGTATTCTCCGATCTTTTCGTTCGCATCTGCGAAGCCGGAGAGATCTCCGGAACGCTAGATCTTGCTTTTCGCAGATTAGCGAATCAGTTGGAGCGATTGGGTCGAATTCGGGCTAAAGTCATCGGAGCGATGACCTACCCGATCATTACCGTTATCGTAGCGGTTGTCGTATTGGTTTTCTTGTTGATTAAGGTAGTCCCCGAGATAGCAAAACTCTACGCGGACAACAAAGCTACCCTTCCTTTCTTGACCGTTCAAACCCTGATGTTGTCAGCCTGGGTTCAAGAAAACTTCATGTACCTCATTTTCGCGGTGGCCGGGATATTCTTTGGCACGCCGTTACTATATAAAGTGGACGCGTTTCGTAAGCTCTGGGATCCGTTTGTCATTAGAACACCCGGTTTTGGTGCCCTGATCAAGAAGTCTTCCATTGCTCGTTTTACTCGCACGATGTCGACGCTGGTTTCAAGCGGTGTTCCACTGCTGAATGCATTTGATATCTGTATCAAGCTCATCTCGAATCTGGCGGTCAAAAATGTCATTATTCGCGCGCGCGCCTCGGTGACCGAGGGTAAGAGCATTGCTCAAGGCCTAACCGGGGAAATCTTTCCGCCGATGGTGATTCACATGGTGGCCATTGGTGAAATGACCGGCAAGTTGGATGAACTTTTAGGAAAGGTCTCCGACATCTACGACGATGAAATTGATGACGCGGTAAGTACGATCACCGGCCTTATCCAGCCAATCCTAATCATCTGCGTGGGAGGTATCATCGCCTTCCTAATGCTTGCCATGTACCTGCCGATCTTTCAATTGGCGGAGAAAACCACCGGAGGGTAGGGGTGATTTCAAGTAGCCTAAAGCAGTGGAAGATGCGTTTCGGACTGGGACTTCCCCCTTCCACAGGAATGCGGGAAGCACTGCAGTGGTTAAGCCTCGCGCGACTTGGCGTGCTCTATATCGTTCTGATTGCCGTGGTTTTGCTGCAAGTCTTTCGCAAGGATGCCTTTTCTGGATCGTACATCACCGCGAGTTACTCGCTACTTGCGGTAGGTTTTGCCTTCAATCTATTGTTTGCGACTTTTGTTGATTGGATTCCTCTGCAGGGAATCGTTGCCGGAATTCACATTATTTTCGATGTTTCGTTAACCTCTAGCTGGATCTTTTTGACCTCCGGCGGGGACAACCTATTTGCTCTGTTTTATCTAGTTCAGATTCTGCTGGTCTCGCTAATCTTGTATCAAAAGGGAGCGTGGTTCGCGACGGCCTCCTCCAGCGTGGCGTTTGCCATTGTGATGACGCTGCATCCGACCGTCTATCCTGGCGCATTTACCAATTGGATGATGTTTTCGGGGATCTTTCTAGTGGTCGGAGTGGTAGGCGGGTATCTGAGTGAAGAGCTTCTTAGAACCACGGAGAGTCTGAAAGAAAAGAGTCGAAAGATCGAAAAACTTACCGCCTTACATGAAAGCCTCATCGCCAATATGCCGACCGGGCTGCTTACGGTCGATCGCGAGATGCGTATCAATTTCATCAACCCCGCCGGAGAACATATTCTTGGGAGGAACTCCCGAGAGATTGTCGGACGTCTCTTAGCCGAAGTGGAACCCGGCCTCATGCCGTTCTTTTCTAAGATTGAGACGGAAAGGGTCCCCGACGAGGGAGAACTCGATATCGACGCTGAAGTCAGAGTGGAGTCATCGCTCAGCGCGACCGGCTCGGATCATTCGAGGTCTTTTTTTGTTCAAGCTCGCTCGGATAAGGGGCAGGCCCGTCTGCAGCAGCGAGTGGAATTCGGCGAAGGCATCCATCGCCGGAGTTTAAGAGGCGACGTTGCCAAGCTCGATCCGGAGGCGGGCATGGGTAGGCTTCTGGACGAGGAGGCGTCGGGGGCACGAGTTCTCCTATTTCAAGACGTCACTAAATTACTTCACCTTGAAGAGCGTTTGCGACAAAACGAAAAATTAGCCGCCGTTGGGCAATTAGCGGCCGGAATCGCCCATGAAATTCGAAATCCACTTGCCAGCATGAGCGCCAGTATTGAAATGCTCAAAGAGGGGATGCCGCACGAGAAGGCGGATAGCGAAAACCAAAAGTTGATGGATATTGCCATACGAGAGATAGACCGACTCAATAGGCTGGTCTCGGAATTTCTCGATTTCGTGAAACCTGAGAAATTTATTCCCAAGCCGGTTGATCTTCGTGTGCTTATTTCTGAAGTGGTTGCGGCGATCAGTCGGAATAAGGATTTAAGGCGATTGACGTTTAAGGAGGAGTATTCCGAGGGAGTCATTGCCAGCGGCAGCGAGAATAAATTGAAGCAGGTAGTTTGGAATTTGTTAACCAACGCCGTTCAGGCCATGACCAGTAGCGGGGTGATTACGGTCGGCTGTGCCAAAGCCCCATTGGGCCGAGTCAAGTTCTGGATTGAGGATCAAGGGCAGGGGATGAGCGATGATGTTCAAGCTCACCTCTATGAGCCATTCTTTACGACTAAAGATAAGGGGACCGGATTGGGTCTGGCGACGGCTTACAAGATTATCGAATCTCACCATGGCGAGATGAGAGTCAGTTCGAAAGTTCACATCGGTACACGCTTTGATGTGTTCCTGTCTGGAGGCGAATGAATCATTCCGAGAATAGTAGAGGGTGCTCCCTCATTGGTCGCTGGTGGTGGCTGACGGTAGTTCTTTCCATTGCGCTTTGTTTGGGATCTCGTCGTCTGCACGCGGGCGAACTAGATGAAGAGCTGCCCAGCGTCGGCGAAACGAACGTGCTGGATGAAGTCGGCGAAACTAAAGCTCAAGACATGCTCTCGCTTTCGCTGAGATTGGACGCCGGATTCTCGGCGGGTGCGCCCGATGTTCAGGGTTTTTCCATCCCGTCTCTAAGGTTTTCGGCTTTTGGAGATGTCTCGGATTCGTTGAGCTACCGGGTATCCTTTGGCCAGACGAGAGAGTTTTCAAGCATTCAGTTGCCTCAGATTCTTCCGGTGGAAGCCTATCTCAATTTGCGAGTGTCAAAAAATTCGGACACCCGCGGCGCTCCCGCCATCAATTGGCGCATCGGCATGTTTACCCCTACGTTTAATCCATGGTGGAGTCCGGATCTTACTGATCTCGAACTTCCTGACTATGATGTCACGCACAAAACCCTATTCTTATCTCGTGATATCGGGACGGAACTCTCCTATGAATTCAATCCGAATGGTCTTAAGGTGGGAGTGGGGGCATTTAACGGAAATGGGATCTTTTCACTTAACAGCAACAACTCCAAAGCCTTCACGGCATTTGCTAACCAAGGTCTGACCCTTGCCGGTGTGAAGATGAATATCGGCGCCGCAAGCTACGCGCTCTTTCAATCCACTCAAGGGTCGATCAATTTTAAGTCCGATTGGGTGACCGACGTGTACGCCTCTCTCAATATCGAATCGCTGGGTACCGATTTAATGATCGATGGGTTCGGAGGCACGTTTCAAGACAGTATAGCTTCAGCCCGTGTCGGCGGTTTTGGTGTGACCTCCATCGTTGGTATCGCACGAGCCATGAAGGTATTCGCACGGTGGGAAAGCCTAGACCATTCCCCGTCCAGCGAACTCGAACTGGCCCTTCATCATTTCGAGCTGGGTCCTATCTTTCTGGTAGATGCCGCACTTAAAGTGTATGCGTTTTATGAGTTTTTAGACTTTGGCGACGGGACGAGCGAGAACGCTTTTCAGGTGCGGCTGCGTCTCGTAATTTAATTGGCGTAAATTCCTTCCCATAGTACCGGCAATACGTGTTCACAAAACAAGCCTCGCAAGCAGGTTTCCTGGCTTTGCAGATTTTCCTTCCATGAAGAATCAAAAGCCCATTGATCTGACTCCATAACTTTTGGGGGACTAAATCTTTTAGGTCTCTTTCTATCTTTTCCGGACTAGACTGATCAGTCCAACCCAGGCGATGGCTCACGCGTTTTACATGGGTATCTACCGCGATGGCGGGAATATCGAAGGCCTGGTTAAGAACCACACTCGCTGTCTTTCGCCCGACCCCGGCTAGCGTTATCAACTCCTCAAGTGTCTTAGGCAATTCTCCCTCAAAACGAGTGATAAGGTCCCGTGATGCATTCTGGATAGACTTGGCTTTCATTCGATAGAACCCACAGGAGTGGATCAACGTTTCGAGTGATTTTATTTTGGCACCGGCCATCGCGCGCGCCGTCGGGTATTGGCGAAAGAGTTCTGGGGTCACCAGATTCACTCGGGCATCGGTGCACTGGGCGGAGAGAATGACGGCAATGAGGAGTTGGAAAGAGGAATCATAAATAAGCTCGGTCTTTGGATTGGGGTACTCCAAACTGAGCAGGCGGAAAACTTCCAAAATAGTTTTTTGGTCGGGAAGCTTTGACACGGGGAACCTCCTCACTGCGTTTCAGATGAGGATTATGACTGTGGGATGGGAAAATTCAATCTCTGTGTCGTCAAACTAGGCAGGGAAGGAGGGTTGTGGCTCTTTGACAAATTTCGCGAATGCGGTTTTAGCGATGCTTAAAGTGAGCCGATACATCCGATAGTCGGTCCAAGTCAGGCGGTCATGGCGAATGGCTTGAAAGAGAACTTGGCTGGCCTCTCTCCAGAATCCGTGACTGTTCAGGGCTCCTACTTTTTTAAACTCAGCTTGCCGGTAGAGCAGCCGAATGGCATTCGAAGAGTCCCCTCCGAAGTGCGCGATAATGTCAGGAATCATGGCCTTCACGGCCAAATCTTTAGAACTAAGCGAGGGAAGGCTTTTGCGCCTTCTCGGGTGTTGACGGTATAAAGTGACGACGTGGGGAACAAAAAGAACCCTGCCTCTTAGTGCGACACGCATTAGCAGAACCCAATCTTCACTTCCGCTAATCTCGCGACGCTCCGAGAAACCGCCTAAATCGATAATGGTTTTAGCTCTGATGAGGGAAGCTCCCAACGACATAATCGGACGCTTTATAATCGCCTGAGACACATGCCCTTCGACGGAGCGTGGGGATCGAGGGAAGGCATCCACCACACTTTCCCCATCGAGCACGTTGATAACGCCATGGACAGCGACGACATCGTCCGAGGGATCGGAGTGGAGTCTTTCGGTCAAGTGAACGAAGGCGTTGGTGGCCAGCACGTCGTCCGAATCCACGAAAAGAAACCAGTCGGGATTAAGCCTATCGATGGCCCAACGGACTCCGTTGTTGCGCGCTGTCCCACGCTCTCCGTTTTTTTGGCGGATTGCGCTCAGATTGGGCGCCAAAGTGACAGCGTCTGCTGACTTCTTGCTTTTCCCATAGGCACGGCATAAGGACTCGAAAGTACCGTCGCTACTTCCATCGTCGACCACGACCACGTGAAAGGTCCAACCCTCCGGGCAGGTCTGTTCTAGAATGGACGACAACGTAACGGGCAATAACTTTTTTCGATTATGAGTGGGAACGATGACGGCGATGCCCGGCAAGTTTTTACCCGTGTTGTTCAATCGGTGAATGTCACGTGTGAAGTACTAATTTAACGCTACTCGCCTCAGAAGTCGATGTGGCAAACTATGATTCGCTATGCGATGCGTCAATGGCGGTTTGGCTAGTTTATTTCAAACTTCCGCGCGGAAGAAATTTCACTGACCACTGATGTCTGATAACCGCTTGGAAGCGCCTCGGAAAGAGAGTCTTCTCTTTCTTTGAATATTCTACAATCCGAGTCGCTCTACCTTCGGAAGGGACTTTTACGCCTTCGCCGGCGAAGTTTTTTTTGTTTTTTGAATTGACAAAATTTGAGTACATTTCTGGCGCACATCAGCAAGGTTTTCTTCTCCCACGTAATGCATCGCCATGGCCGATTCAATGGCCATTAAGAAATTTCTTTTTACTAGATAGAATCCGGGTGAAGAAACAAACCGGTCTGACTTTTCCGAAAGTTGAGCGACTCGGATTTCAAAATATCCAATAAAAGAAAAGACTCTCTTCCCGAGACGCTTCCAAGCGGTTATCAGGCATCAGTGTATAGAGAATTTCCTTCCGCGCGGAAGTCTGTAATAACTGCTTGAAGAGGGCAGCGAGAGCAAATAAACTGTTAACTTATAGGTAACAATAACGTATTAATATTCACTAGTAGTATTTAACGGTCTATGTCAACTTAGGACCATGAGAAGCACCTCACTTAATCTATGGCGTTGGCAAGGAGGATGGCGATAAGCCAGCATAGTTAGGGTGCAGGGTGTTCTAGTTTCCACGAACTTTCCCCAAAATAATTAAGACCTCTGCTCCCTTCAACCGTCTAACGGAAGCTTCGGGGGAGAAATTATGATAGGTCTTAATCTAATGCAGGAAAAACCGAATCACTCCCAACTTTCCCTGGTGCTGGAACGCCCGGTGTTACGTTCGCTCTCGCTTTCTCTTTCCCCGGTCGAGGCATATCGGCAGCTCGGTTTGGAAAAAGCTTCCTGTTTTCTATTTGAGCGCGGTGCCGATGGGGGGGCCAATGAGACCGACGAGACCTTCGTGATGTTCTCACCTATGGTGACCTTTCGCATCCTTCCCGAAGGGCTCTGGATAGAGGGAATCAGGGCGGGTGGTCTGAAGTTTAATGCGACCATTCCTGGGAATCCTGTGAAGGAGCTTCAAAAACTCTTGGAAAGTGGGCGAGTGGAGGGTGGCGATGATCTCCCGTCCTTCAGCTGTGGGGTGGTGGGATATTTGGGGTACGATTGTGTTCGTTACCTTGAGAATATACCGCTTCCCGAGACGATCTCCGGTGAGGACGAAGCCTGTTTTGTGCTCTTTCGACACATCTTGGTTGCGGATAGACGAAAGGGAGAGACCCTTTTGGTGAGCCACGTATTGCCGGGTGAGAGCCGTGCGGCGATTGCGGTGGAACAGGATCAGATAGCCGAAAAACTGACTCGGACCGGCACGAAGCCCTCGATTAGCTCTTACGAAAAAGGTTCGGGCGGCCTCACATTGAAATCTCCGGTAGCTACCAACGATTTTGAAGCAGCCGTTGGCAAGATCCGCCGTCACATTCTTGAGGGCGATATCTTCCAATGTGTGATTTCCAAAAGGTTCTCCGGCAAATTTTCTCAAAAGGCCCAGGCGGGTGAGTTAGCGGTCTATGAAACGTTACGAGACGTCAATCCCTCGCCTTACCACTTTCATTTCGCTAGTTCAGGCCAAACCTTGGTGGGGGCCTCACCCGAGATGCTTGTCAAAGTGAAGGGAACGAAGATCTCAACCTGCCCGATTGCCGGGACTCGTGCGCGAGGGGGAGATCCGGCTGAGGACAAACGACGTGAGCGTCAGCTTTTGGACAGCCCCAAGGAGACCTCCGAACACGTGATGTTGGTCGATTTAAGCCGAAACGACATCGGAAAGGTCTCGGCTCCCGGGACGGTTCGGGTACCTGAATTCATGAAGGTGCATCGGTTTTCCCACGTGATGCATTTAGTGTCTCTTGTCGAAGGGGAACTCTCCCCGAAGTACTCCCCCTGGGATGCGCTCTTGTCGTGTTTTCCAGCGGGCACGCTAACCGGCGCCCCCAAGATCCGCGCGATGCAGATCATCTCGGCTTTGGAGACACAACGGCGCGGGGCTTACGGCGGGGCGATTGTGCTGTTCGATTTTCGAGGCGAATTAGACAGCTGTATCAATATACGCAGTATGGTCACTCAGGGAGACCAATGCTACGTCCAGGCAGGTGCCGGAGTCGTGTTCGATTCCCGGGCGGCTCGCGAAGAGGAAGAGATCGAGAATAAGTCATTGGTGACGCGGCAGGCGGTGGAGGGGATTTTATGATCCTCCTCATCGATAATTACGATTCGTTTACTTATAATTTGTACCAATACTTCGAGGAGCTGGGAGCCGAATGTCGGGTGGTGCGGAACGATGCGCTGTCCGTGGATGAAGTCAGTAAGATTCGTCCTCAAGGAATTGTTCTCTCTCCTGGACCGGGAAATCCCGATGGCGCTGGGATCTGTATTCCGCTTATTAGGTCCCTGGGACCGCAATTTCCCATCCTAGGTATCTGTCTTGGGCATCAGGCGATAGGGGCCGCGTTCGGAGGTAAAGTCACCCACGCACGTCAACTCAGACATGGAAAGACCTCGCCGATAACTCACGAGGGAACGGGGCTCTTTCGAGGGCTTAGTAATCCCTTCAAAGCGACACGCTATCATTCTTTGGTGGTGGAGGCGGACTCCATGCCTTCTTGTCTAGCGGTCACGGCGACGACCGAGGATGGGGTTGTGATGGGGATTCGTCATAGGGAATATGCGGTGCAGGGGGTTCAGTTCCATCCCGAGTCCATTTTGACGGAAGGGGGAAAGACTCTGTTGTCTAATTTTCTGGAATCTATCGCATGAAAACGATCTTAAAAATTCTTCTGGAAGGTAAGTCGCTCACTGAATCGGAGGCCGAAACCGCCTTAGGCATGATGCTAGATGGCTCGGCAAGTCCCGAGCAGATAGGCGCGGCCTTGGCCGCCATTCAGGTTCGCGGAGAGACGAAAGACGAAATTGTGGGGTTTCTCGCCGCGGTAGACAGCCGGGCCATTCGGGTGGCGCTTCCCATGGGAAACGCCTTTGACACTTGCGGGACGGGAGGCGATGGCACTCAAACCTTCAACATTTCAACGGCGACGGCCCTGCTCCTCGCGGCTTGCGGGGTCAGGGTTGCGAAACACGGCAATCGTTCGGTGTCGAGTCAGTCGGGAAGTGCGGATGTCTTAGAGGCGTTGGGAATTCCCATCGATCTATCACCGGCCGAGGCGGCTTCGGCTATCGAGAAAAAAGGATTTGGATTTCTCTATGCCCCTAAGTACCACGCGACCTTCGCTGCGGTCGGCCCGATCCGGCGGGCGTTGGGCACTCGAACGGTTTTTAATCTATTGGGACCTTTGGCGAACCCCGCACCGGTGGACAGACGAATTGTCGGGCTTTTCGACATAGGCCGGCTGTCACTCATAGCGGGGGTACTTCAGAAGCGCGGAGAGAAAGAGGCGATGGTGGTCGCATCCACGGATGGCATGGACGAGATCAGTCTCAGCGCCCCCACAAAGGTGGCCCATCTTAAGAACGGCCAGGTCACTCTCTACGAGGTAAAGCCCGAGGATTTTGGAGTCAAAAGCGCACCTCTGGAAAAGCTTCGCGGCGCGGATGCGAAGTTTAATGCCAAGATAATCGAAGGAGTGCTACGAGGAAGTATTACTGGACCCTGTTTGGATGTCGTTTTGATCAATACGGCGGCGGCGTTGGCGGTGGCCGGTCTGGTGTCTGATTTTCGTGAGGGCGTTGAAATGGCGCGGGTCCCTATTGTATCGGGAAAGGCGGGAAAAGTTCTAGAGTCGATTCGTCAGGGGGAAGGTTCGTGACCGGTCCGGTGAACAAACTCGTGGAAATCGCGACCGCTACCGAAGCGAGGGTGGCTCTCGAGCGAAAATCAATTCCGTTAGAGGCCCTATTGGAACAGTTGTCGTCGAGCCGAGTACCACACCCGGTACTTCCCGCGTTTAGACAGGATGGAATGCATGTGATCGCTGAAATCAAGCGATCCAGTCCCTCTCGGGGAATGATAGCGTCGTCGGTGGTACCTCTGGATGTGGCCCGCGCTTATCTTGACGCCGGCGCCACTGCGATCTCGGTGCTGACCGAACCTCAATATTTTGGCGGGGATATCGCCTTTCTGACCGAAATTCGCGGTGCCTTTCCCAAAAGTCTATTGTTGATGAAAGATTTTATCTTGGATGAATACCAGCTAGTTCAAGCCCGGGTCTGCGGTGCGGACATGGTGTTACTCATTGTGAATCTGTTAGGAGAACAAAAGCTTCATCAATTTTATGAGAAAGCCAGTGAGCTGGGCCTGACTCCGCTGGTAGAGGTACACGATGAGAAAGAGTTATCGATCGCCGCGCGAATCGGGGCCCAATTCATAGGGGTCAACAATCGTAGTCTTGTTTCATTAGAAGTCTCGCTCGACACGTCCATTCGGCTGGCCGCGTCCCTTCCCCAGAATAGTGTGGTGGTGAGTGAGAGTGGACTGCACAACGGCGAACAGTTGAAAATGTTGAGCCGACTTGGGTATCGGGGATTTCTCGTGGGTACGAGTCTGATGGAGACCAACTCTCCGGGACCGGCCCTTCGGGCCCTTTTACAGGCGGCTTCATGAAAGTGAAGATTTGCGGCATTACTAGAGCCCAGGACGCGCAACTCGCCGTTCAATTGGGCGCTTGGGCGATAGGTTTTATTTTCTACGAAAAAAGCCAGCGGTCCCTTTCGGTGGCGCAAGCGAAGGCGATTATCGAGGCGTTGCCACCGCAAGTGGTGAAGGTGGGTGTATTCGTAAATGAGACGATCCCGGAGATGTTATCAGTCCAAGCACGGACCGGCATTACCATCTTTCAGCTACATGGCGAGGAGACACCGGAGACCGCTAACGGATTACCCTCATTCATCAAGGCGATTCGTCCCAAAAATGAAGGGGAGTTGACCTCTCTTAGTGGATTTAGCAAAGCGTCGTACTTTCTCGTAGACACCTATGACTCGAGCCAATACGGGGGGACCGGCCGAAGGGTAGATGTCGAATTGGCGAAGGCCGTGAAATCCTATGGACCGCTTATCTTGGCCGGCGGACTTAATGCCGACAATGTTGCCCGCGCGATTAGCGAGATTTCGCCTTTTGCCGTGGATGTGTCGAGCGGTGTTGAGGCGTCGGTTGGAGTGAAAGACCCGCTTAAGTTGCAAAGCTTTTTCAAAGCCGTGGCTTTGGGTAAGGAGAGTTAAGTATGGCATTTGGCGATCAGTACCCCGACGCGTTGGGACACTTCGGGGAGTATGGCGGAAGTTTCGTAGCAGATACTCTGGTGGAGCCGCTCCGTGAAGTGACGGAGGCTTACCTCGGCCTTCGCGCGAACCCCGCGTTTCAAAGTGAGTTGGCAGCCTACCTGAAAGATTACGTCGGACGGGAGACACCGCTGACGTTTGCCGAAAGGTTGACCGACTCTCTTAAAGGCGCTCGCCTCTATTTGAAACGGGAAGACCTAGCACATACGGGAGCGCACAAGATCAATAACGCCTTGGGACAGGGGTTGGTGGCTAAGCAGATGGGTAAAGAGCGGATCATCGCTGAGACCGGAGCGGGCCAACATGGAGTCGCGACCGCGACGGTCTGTGCGTTGATGGGGCTTAAGTGCACCATTTACATGGGAGCTGAAGATCGAAAACGCCAGGCGCTCAATGTGACCCGAATGCAAATGCTGGGAGCGGAAGTGGTAACCGTGACGAGCGGCAGTCAAACATTAAAAGATGCCATTAGTGAAGCCATGCGCGATTGGGTCACGAACGTGCAAAATAGCTACTATCTTTTGGGTTCCGCATTAGGGCCACATCCTTATCCCATGATGGTCCGCGATTTTCAGTCGGTAATTGGCCGCGAAGCTCGCTCGCAAATTCTAGAAAGGGAGAACCGTCTTCCTACCGAACTTGTGGCGTGTGTAGGAGGGGGAAGTAACGCCATCGGTCTTTTTCACCCCTTCTTGGAAGATACCTCGGTAAAGATGACCGGCGTGGAAGCCGGCGGTCATGGCATTGAGTCGGGTTTGCACGCCGCCCGCTTTTCGGGCGGATCCAAAGGAGTGCTCCACGGAACGATGACCTATCTTTTGCAAGACGGAAACGGGCAGATAAACCTGACCCATAGCATTTCAGCCGGGCTAGACTATGCGGCGGTGGGCCCCGAGCATTCCTTACTCAGAGATCTCAAACGTGCCCAGTACACCTCGGTCACCGACGAGGAGGCGCTAAATGCGTTTCATGTCCTGGCTAAGACAGAAGGCATTCTGCCGGCACTAGAGAGTTCGCATGCCATTGCTTATGCGCTCAAGCGGGCTCCTCAGATGAACCGTGATGATATCTTGCTGGTGAATCTATCCGGCCGGGGCGATAAGGATGTCGATCAGATCGCCGCACTAATGGGAAAAAACGCATGAAGCTTTCGCAAACGCTCGATCAGATTAGAGCCCGAGGGGAAAAATCATTTATCGCTTATCTCACCGCCGGAGATCCTACGATCAAGGCCACTCAGCGTTTCGTCCAAACGCTAAGCCGGGCAGGGGTTAGTGTCATTGAGCTAGGGGTGCCGCACAGTGATCCTGTCGCCGATGGCCCCACCAACGCACGGGCCGCGGAACGGGCGCTAAAGAACCATACGTCTTTGAGCGATGTTCTGGATCTGGTCGCAACCCTTAGACAGGCGGGTGAACTTATTCCGCTGGTTTTATTTACCTATCTCAATCCCATTCTTCGCATGGGGGTTCCCGCGTTTGCGAAGCGGGCCAAAGCATCGGGGGTGAGCGCAGTATTGGTTGTGGATCTTCCGCCGGAAGAGGCCAAAGGCTATCTTAGCGAATTGGAAACGAGTGGAATCGAAACGGTGTTTCTAGCCTCTCCCACCACTCGGCCCGACCGATTAGCGACGATTGGTAGTGTGTCCTCGGGATTCGTCTATTACGTCTCGCGCACGGGCGTCACCGGAGTCCAGAAATCGGTAGCCTCGACGCTAAGGGAGAAGGTCGCGATGTTGAGGCAATGGATAAAAAAGCCCATTTGTGTCGGTTTTGGAGTCTCCTCTGCCGATCAGGTGCGTGAGGTCTTACAGGTCGCGGACGGAGTTGTCGTAGGCAGCTGCTTTGTCGATCTGATCGAGAAATCGATTTCGGAAGATGAGGCGGCGGAACTCTTGGAGAAAAAGGCTAGAGAGCTGCTTCAGCCGCTTAGTGAGATGAAAAAGGAGTCACAGTGTTAATACTTTTGGTGAATACCCCAACTGAGGCGCAGATCGAAACGGTGATGGCGCGGGTGCGAGAGATCGGATGCAAGCCCCATCTTATTCCGGGAGAGCACTCGATTGCGATAGGGATCACGGGCAATTCCCAGGCATTGGATCCGGGGATATTCACCTCGCTAGACGGCGTGAGTGAGGCTATCCCAGTTACCAAACCCTTTAAACTGGCGAGCCATGATTTTAAACACGCCAAGACTGAAATTCACGTGGGGTCGGTCACCTTTGGTCCCAAACATTTCGTGGTGATCGCCGGCCCCTGCGCGGTTGAGAGCGAGGAGCAAACCGTACGAATTGCTAAAGCGGTGAAGGCCGCCGGAGCCAATGTGTTGCGTGGCGGAGCGTTCAAGCCTCGCACCTCTCCTTACGCCTTTCAGGGACTAGGGCTTGAGGGGCTTAAGATTCTAAAAACGGCGCGGGAACAGACGGGGCTACCGGTGGTTACGGAAGCCGTCGATATCCAAAGTCTGGAACTGGTCAATGAGTACGCCGATATTATTCAGTTGGGCGCGCGCAATATGCAGAACTTTTCGCTGTTGCAAGCCGCCGGCCGATTGCGAAAGCCTGTGATGCTCAAACGCGGCCTCTCGGCGACGGTAGACGAGTGGTTAATGGCCGCGGAGTACATCCTCAATGAGGGTAACGAACAGGTAATTCTTTGTGAACGCGGTATTCGCTCTTTCGATAATTTTACGAGGAATACGGTTGATATCGGTGCGGTCATCGGTTTGCAGCTTCAGAGCCACTTACCGATCATTGTGGATCCCAGTCATGGCACGGGACGGCGACAGATGGTGATTCCGATGGGAAAAGCGGCTCTGGCCGTTGGGGCCAATGGGGTCATGGTGGATGTTCATGATCGGCCCAAAGAGGCGCTTTGTGATGGCCCTCAGGCGATCCTTCCCAGCGAGTTCTCTGAGATGGTGGCGACGTTACGGAAGATGGCGCCCGCTACGGGAGCGCATCTGGTCGGCGGCCTCGGCTAGTAAGGTTTCGGTCGTGTTCCAATCGATGCAACCGTCGGTGATGGAGACTCCGTAGCGAAGTGTCTCGGGAGAAGTTACCTTCTGTGTCCCTTCGTTGAGATGGCTCTCTATCATCATGCCCAAGATAGCGTGTTCTCCTTGAATAACCTGACCCAAAAGCTCTCGAAAGACCTGAGGCTGTTTTCGATAGTCTTTGTCGCTGTTTCCGTGACTGCAGTCGATCAGGATAGGACGAGGAGGAGCGGTTTTTTGAAGGGAACTCTTGGCAAAGGCGATATGAGCCGCCGAATAATTGGGTTTTCCGGGACCTCCGCGCAAGACCAGATGTACGTCGGGATTTCCGCGGGTTCTTACGATGGCGGTTCTTCCGGCTTGGTCGATTCCCAGGAAAGAGTGGCTGTGACGCGATGCGATCATGGCGTCCAGAGCGACCTGAAGGCTTCCGTCCGTAGAATTTTTGAAGCCGACCGGCATCGAAAGGCCACTTGCCATTTCACGATGGGTTTGGCTTTCGGTGGTTCTGGCGCCAATCGCCGCCCAAGAGACCAGATCTGCCGTGTATTGAGGAATGATAGGGTCCAGAAATTCGGTCGCGGTGATTAGTCCCAGCTCGTTGATCTGAACAAACAGCTCTCTGGCCTTTCTCAGACCCAAATTGATATCTTCCGATCCATCGAGCTTGGGATCGTTGATAAGCCCTTTCCAGCCAACGGTGGTTCTGGGCTTTTCAAAGTAGACGCGCATGACCAATAGCAGCTGATCTTTGACCTGCTCGTTCAATTTTCCAAGCCTGGAGGCATATTCCAGGGCGGCTTTGGTGTCGTGAATTGAGCAGGGACCGGTGATGACGACCAGTCGCCGGTCCTTACCCGCCAGGGCATCTCTGAGTTGAGAACGTCCCAAGACGACGGTCGCTAGAGCCTTGTCCGTCAGGGGAATTTCGGCCTTAATAGCCTCTGGCGAGTCTATAGGCTCCAATTGGGCGACATTGACATCACTGGTCCTTTGACCGGAAAGCGTAGGATTTTCGACTACTTTCTGAGGTTTCTCTTCGTTCTTTTTCATGGCAAACTTGCTCCAAGGCTGTCAGCCATATACTAAAGTAAGTACGATGAAACGCGATACCAATTTAAATGACCTCCGCGAGAAGATTCGGGACATAGACGCTACCCTCTTGGACCTCATTGCCAAACGGCAAGACCTTGCCCGGCAGGTCGGGCAAGAGAAGCTAGCGGCCAATATCCCTATCAAGAACGAAAAAGTGGAGAAAGAGGTCTTGGCGAGCGTCCGGCAGAAAGCGGATGAAATCGGCATCTATGAGGATCTCGCCGAAGAGGTGTTTCGCACACTGATCGACTATTCCTGCAAGGCGCAGGAAGACTACCAATACCAATCGAATCGCAAAGTGCCGCCCCCAGATAAGAAGATTCTTATCGTAGGAGGGGGAGGGCGAATGGGTCAGTGGTTCGCACGATTCTTGGTTGAGCATGGGCATGACATCAGGGTCCACGACCTTAGGAAGCCTGCGCACGATCTTGGTGAGAGTCTACGGGAAGCGCACATAGTGATCCTAGCAACGCCGATCTCCGAGACAGCGAATCTTATTCGGCTGATTTCCAAGAGTGGTACCAAAGCGTTGGTATTCGACGCCTGCTCGATTAAGGCTCCCATTTTAGAGGCGATAGCGGAAGCCAAGAGTGCCGGGATTCGTATTACCTCTATTCATCCCCTTTTTGGGCCTCAGGTCACGTCGCTGGCGGGACGCAACATTCTTTTTTGTCAGACTGGAAATGATGAGTGGACCGAAGAGGCGTCTAGTCTATTTTGCACCTCCGCGGCGGCGTTTAAGTTCCTCCCGCTGGAAAAGCATGACGATTATATGGGATATATTTTGGGCCTTTCCCATCTCATTAATTTGATCTTCTCGGGAGTTTTGGCGGATAGCGGATCTCCTTTTTCTGAATTTGCTTCGACGGGCAGTACTACCTTCAATGCTCAGGCGAAAGTCAGTGCGATGGTCTCCCGGGAGAACCAAGATCTGTATTATGAAATTCAGGTCGCCAATTCCGCTACGGGTAAAATTCTAAAGGGATTAAAAGAGGTTCTTGAGAGCTACACCGACCGAATCACCCGTCAAGATAAAGAGGGTTTTAAAAAGCTGATGGATAAGGGAAACCGATATTTCACCGGTGGAGGTTAATTGGATCGCACCATAAGTAATGCCAGGCAATTTTGCGGGACGGTTTCTGTTCCGGGTGACAAATCACTCTCTCACCGAGGGCTGCTTTTTGGTGCGATCTCCCAAGGTAAGACGCGGCTCACGGGCCTTTCGCAGGGGGAGGACGTTCAGACCACCGCCCGGTGCCTTGAGGCGATGGGGGTAAGGATCGAACGCCGGACCAGCGAGGTAATCATCGATGGTGTGGGACTAAAGGGACTTCGAGTGGCCAAAGCCGCACTCGACTGCGGAAATTCCGGCAGTACGATGCGGATGTTAATGGGGCTATTGGCGGGGCAAGACTTTGTTTCGACGTTAACGGGCGATGCCTCGCTGAGCCGAAGGCCGATGGACAGAGTGGCCAATCCCTTACGAGAGATGGGGGCCCAGATCGATCTCACCGAGACCCGGTTTTCCCCACTGCGGATTACCGGAAAAAAGTTAAAGGGCATTCCGTATTCGCTTCCGGTGGCGAGTGCGCAAGTTAAGAGTGCGCTGCTGATTGCGGGACTCTTGGCGGAAGGAGAGACTCGTCTTACCGGCAAGATCCAAAGCCGGGATCATACCGAGCGGCTACTGCCTTACTTTGGCGCGTCCCTGAGGGAGGACGCAAGTAGCATCACCATCGCCGGTAACCAAAAACTGCAAGGCGTCTCATTCGACATTCCCGGGGATCCCTCTTCAGCGGCTTTTTGGCTAGCGGGGGCATGTGTCGTCGGAAAAGGGAGTGTCTCATTAGATCGTTTGCTACTAAACCCTACTCGAACGGGCTTCCAACGAACGCTGACGCGGATGGGGGCTCAGCTCATCGAGAACGTCGTTGTGAAAGCTCCGGAGCTAGCGGGTAACGTAGAAGTTAAGGGCTCAATGCTCAGAGGTATCTCGGTGGCGCCTCATGAAGTGTCTTCTCTTATCGACGAAGTCCCGATGCTGGCCGTGTTGGCCACCTACGCCGACGGCATCACCGAAGTTCGTGGCGCCGAGGAGTTAAGAGTGAAAGAGAGCGACCGGATCGAGTCGGTTGCGATCAATCTAAGACGAATGGGAGTGGTGATAGAGACGTTTCCCGATGGTTTCCGAATCAAAGGCCCACAGAAACTCACGGGAGCAACCGTCGACTCTTTTGGGGATCATCGTATCGCCATGGCCTTTGCCATTGGCGCTCTTGGCGCTTCGGGGGATACCCGAATTCTTAATTGCGAGTCGGTCAACATCTCCTACCCAGAATTCTTCGAGACCTTGGAGAGGCTGACCCTTGGCTAATACGTCAGTGACATCTCCGCTTGCGGCCGTCATTGGGCACCCCGTGAACCATTCGTTGTCGCCGTTGCTGTTTTCGCTCATGGCTAAACGTCTGGGAAAGCGGATTCTCTATACCAAATTTGATGTGGAAGCGAAACGCGTGAAACCTTTCTTCCGGAAGGCCTGCACCGAGGGGCTCTACACCGGGTGGAACGTGACGATCCCTCATAAGGAGACGCTACTTTCTTTAGTGAACAGCGTTTCCACGGAAGCCAAGGTGATCGGCGCCATTAATGTCGTTCATTTCACAAAAAAAAACGCGATTGGTTACAACACGGATGTCATAGGAATTCTTTCGACCTTCAAAGAGCAGCGGCTGGCTTTAGGCGGACGCTCCGTTTTGATGTTTGGAGCCGGTGGTGCGGCAAAGGCCGTCGCTTTTGCTTTAGCCAAGAGCGGTGCAAAAACGGTCTGGGTGGGGAATCGCACGCCTAAAGCGGCCAAAAGCCTCTGCCGCCAGTTCGCCAAGCTATTTCCTGAGACTCAATTTCGATTTATCGGGGATGTTTTACAGATTACCGAGGAGATATCGTGTGTCATTAATGCGACTCCAGTAGGCCTTAAGGGATTTCGTGGGACGTTCTTGTTCCCGCTACACATGACCAAAAACGCGATGGCGTTTGATCTGATCTACCGCCCGCTCGAGACAACTTTTTTGAAACTAGCCGAAAAGCGAGCGCTTCGAACCGTGAATGGGCTCGATATGTTTTTATGGCAGGCGATGGCCACTTGGGAGATCTGGTTTGGCAGAATAGCGACTCCCAAACTGGTAAAGCGTCAGCTGAAAAAGGAGCTTTTGAAATGTATGTGAAGGAGAAACGATGTTGCTCAGATATCTGACGGCCGGAGAATCTCACGGAAAGGGATTGGTAGGTATTATCGAAGGGCTCCCTTCAGGGCTTGAGATTTCCAATGGCTATATTCACGAGCAGCTAAAACGTCGCAAACGCGGGTATGGTCGTGGCAATCGGCAAAATATTGAGGATGATGGTGTCGAATTTATTTCTGGTGTGCGTCACGGGTTGACGTTAGGAAGTCCCATCACGTTATTTGTTCCCAACAAGGATTGGAAGAATTGGGATGAGATCATGCAGTCGGAACCTTACTCGGGGCAGGTGAAGCGGAAGCTAGAGGTTCCACGCCCGGGGCACGCCGATCTTGTGGGAGGCATTAAGTATCGACACTCTGACATGAGAAATGTGCTCGAACGTTCGAGCGCTCGCGAAACTACCATGAGGGTAGCGATCGCATCGATCGCCCGAAAGTTTCTTGAGGACTGTGGTATTCACGTCGCGAGTCGTGTCATCCAAATCGGCGCTATTCAAGATGACACGGAGTTCGATGCCCCAGTCTCCTCGCTTAACGAAACCGCCGACCTTTCCCGGGTTCGCTGTTTAGGAAAAGACGCCGAAGAGAGAATGGTCGCTGAAATAGACCGCTGCAAGAAGGCGGGCGACACTTTAGGGGGCGTCTTTGAAGTGTTTGCCTCCGGATGCCCGGTAGGTATGGGCAGTTATTCCCAGTGGGATAGGCGACTAGAAGGGGATATTGCCAAACAGTTCATGAGTCTTAATGCCATTAAGGGGGTTGAAATCGGACTCGGCTTTGTCTCCGGCCGGACTCCGGGATCTTTAGCCCACGATGAGTTTTTGCCGGGAAGTAAGGTGGGAAAGATCCGGTACGTCACCAATCGATCGGGGGGGATCGACGGCGGAATGACGACCGGACAAAGCATTGTGGTGCGAGCCGCCATGAAGCCACTCGCGACGCTGATGCAGCCGCTTCGCTCGGTAAAGGTATCGACCAATGAACCTACGTCGGCCCATGTAGAGCGATCTGACGTTTGTGCGGTTCCTGCCGCGGCGGTCATTGGCGAATCGTTACTTGTACTTTCTCTGGCGGAGGCGGTGTTAGACAAATTTGGAGGGGACTCGATGAGTGAGCTTTTACCCCGATTAAAGGAATGGAATGCCACCACCTCTCCCGAATAATATTTTTTTGTGCGGGTTCATGGGGGCTGGAAAAACGACCGTGGGACCCTATGTTTCCGCCGCATTAAACTGGAATTTTGTCGATACCGACCAATGGATTGAAAAACATTCGGGAAAGAGCGTTTCTCAAATATTCGAATCGGATGGTGAGTTAGCGTTTCGCGAGTGGGAGCGTCGCGCGATCTCGGAATTGTGCCGGCAGGTGGGTTCGGTGGTGGCACTAGGAGGGGGAGCGTTGATGGCCGAAGAGAACCGGCAGAATATTCTAAAAAGCGGAATGCTTGTGTACTTAAGGGCCAGCGTAACTAGTTTACTAAAGAGGATTTCCACGGTTGACCGTCCTCTTCTAAAGTCTTACCGAGGACCTGAGTTGGAAAAACACGTATCGAGTCTGATTCAATTGCGAGAGCCGCATTACCGGTTAGCCTCGGTTACGGTAAATACGGATGGCAAGCCGCCCAAAGAGATTGGGCAAGAGATTCTTAGCGAGGTCTCCCAATGGAAAAAATAGTCGTCAGTCCGAGCGGCGGGCAAGACCGCTCCTATTCGGTACTCGTGGGGGCTTCGCTGTTAGACAAAGGGGCCGACTGGGTAAAGGGTCTATCGGGAAACCGAGCTTTTATTGTTGGCGATGCCTGCATGTCCGCTTCCGCGAGTCGTCTAGCGCAGGTGCTTAAAGGGGCCAATTGGAAGGTGGAGCGATCGCTTCTTCCGGTCAGCGAGAAGACCAAGGACTACCGAAAGATATTTCCGTTGTACGCCGAGCTCATTAAAAAGAAGATGGACCGGCAGTCGGTGATCTTCGCCCTGGGGGGAGGGGTCATTGGAGATATCTCTGGTTTTGTCGCCGGGACCTATCTTAGGGGCATTCGCTGGGTTGGAGTTCCCAGTACACTCTTGGCCCAGGTGGATTCGTCCATCGGTGGGAAAACGGGGGTCAATCACCCACTCGGAAAAAATCTGATAGGCCTGTTCCATCAACCCTCTCTGGTGCTGTGTGATACCGATCTCTTGAAGAGTTTGTCGGAGAGGGATCGTGTGTCGGGCTTTGGTGAAATGGTTAAGTGCGGACTTACGTTTGACAAGAATTTTTACGAATTTCTTGCGGAGTACCAAACTAACATTGTGGCTCTGGAGTCCAAGTACTTGGATATTGCGATTGTGGGAACGCTACGCCAAAAGGCCGATGTCGTTCGTCAGGATGAATATGAAAGAACGGGACTAAGACAACTGCTCAACTTTGGTCATACGATGGGCCATGCCCTGGAGACGGCGACTGAGTATCGACGATATCGTCACGGGGAGGCCGTCCTGTGGGGCATTCGGCTGGAGATGGCCCTTTCGGTCATCCGTGGTCATCTACCGGAGGCGACCTATCAATCGGTAGCGAATGGGTTAACCCAGCTCGTGGTCCCGGCACTTCCCAAAGATCTATCGGTAAAGAAGTTGCTCTCTGGTCTAAAGCGCGACAAGAAAGTGAAAGATGGCAAAGTTAATTTTATCTTGTTGCAATCTGTAGGGAAGGCAATCGTCGATAATGCAGTGGAAGATTCGCAAATAGCGGAGGCGTGGAAGATGGTATTAAAAGGGGAGAGCAAAAAGTGAGACAGCGATTGATGGTTATTCATGGCCCAAATCTAAATCTATTGGGAATTCGCGAAGTCGAGGTATACGGAAAGCTTACCCTGTCCCAGATAAATAGAAATCTTCATACGTTCGCGAAAGCCCACCAAATCGAGCTTCGGCATTTTCAATCTAATCACGAAGGAGATATTGTAGATTTTATCCAAAAAAATCGAAAATGGGCGCATGGAATTGTGATCAATCCGGCAGCCTACACCCACTATTCCTATGCCATAAGAGATGCGATTGCCGCGGTAGAACTTCCCGCCATCGAAGTCCATCTTTCCGATATCAAGAAGCGCGAACCCTTTCGCCGTAAGTCGGTCATCAAGGCCGTTTGCGTAAAACAGATTAGCGGATTGGGATGGAAGTCTTATTTGGAGGGAATTCAATTCCTTGGCCGCTACCTTCGGCAAACCAAATAGACATTCGTAACAAAGGGAGGAAAGTTGTCTCCATATTCCGTCCTCATTTGCGCAAAGCCCTGAAAATTCTCTCCACCCCGATCCATCGGATTCTTGTCGATCTCAAGGGTGTTGGTCATGACGATCCCCGAACCCGACTCAAGCTCTCCCTTTAAAGCGATTTGAGCGGAGGTAGGAAGGACGGGAATCTTTGCTAAAAAAGGGTGGCAGGGCCAGTTAACATAGGTGCCGTCGGGGTGACGAAAGTTAAGATCGGTGATTTCCGCTGCCGCATCAAATACCAGCGTGTCGTTCACCTGAACTTCCGGCATCGAGTGCCCGGAGGTAGCGTGGATGACACGGCAGGTAAAGGGGGTTTCTGGTTCTGGATTTATTGTGGCAGCGATGGCCTGAGAATCGATTAGGAAAATAGCAAGTGTGAGGACGAGCGTACTGAGGGTGGTTTTCATACCTTTAGTAAGCGGCAAAATGAGATTAACGAAAATAAGATTCCATCTATGTCAGCGATAGAATCTCTCTATCACCCGCTGGGGACTCAAGTTCGATTACATTCCTTGGCCAACGTAAATTCAATAATTCACATCTTGTAGCGTTTACCATCC
>Ga0206963_10142_pt1 | contig 22647 bp, 20 predicted proteins | sample Alteio_BWOrgHeat_28_FD_152958 | JGI IMG/M metagenome (GOLD analysis project Ga0206963, IMG submission 152958) | Enriched cells from forest soil in Barre Woods Harvard Forest LTER site, Petersham, Massachusetts, United States -... | ecosystem: Environmental > Terrestrial > Soil > Temperate forest >... | reverse complement strand
TTTTACTTTCTCTAAAAACACACGGTTTATTAAGCTCTGGCTTTGATCACCAACCAACACCTGGCCATTAAATGGGCCAAAGTTAATTTTATCGGTGATCTGCTGAAAGCCCGATGTTGAGTTACCCATGATATAATGCGGTATGTAAACTGATGGAATTTTCATGCCGGGCACCTGTGCAGCAACGTCGAACAAAGTTTTATAAGGGCGTTTAGGGTCATCGTCTTCTATTTTTCCCTTGTCATGAAGCCGGGGGTCAACAAGGTTATAGATATCTTGCAGCCTGGCCTTCACCGGAGACTCGGGCCTGTCGGCCCATACCAGGCCTGCCGGGTTTGCCGTAAAATCTCCTTTGTCCAACTCAATTAAACCGCCTGATGCTTCCCAGTCGCCCTGGTTTTCCGTGAAAAAGAAATCACCGTTAATAACCCCCAAACCTGCCGGCGAACGCATGCCTGTAGCATAAGGCAGCAGTTTGCCGTCGGGGGTTATCTCTACCGTCCAGCCGCGCCATGGTACCAGGCTTGCGCCGCGCCACCACGCCAAATTAGGGAACATTACATTAAGCGTCACCATAAAATCTCCATTGGGCAACAGCACCGGTCCGTAGGAATATTCATGGTAGCCGCCGGATAAGGGCCATTGACAAACAGTTTCGTACACATCGGCTTTGCCATCGCCATCCTTATCAACGAGTTTTGTTAATTCCCCCCTTTGTGCGCAATAAAGCGCGCCGTCTTTATACAGTAGGCCCAGCACTTCATGCAACCCCGATGCAAATTTGTGATAATAAGGCATTGAGCCGTTAAGCTGGTATGGATTGTCAATTATCCAAATATCGCCGCGGCGGGTTGATACGGCCATGCTACCGTTGGGCATCAGGGCCAAACCGCCAACTTCCAGCGCAATGCCTTCAGGTATGGGTAAGCTGATGATCTGGTAATAATCGCTTTCGGTTGGTAAGGTTGATTTTGGCTTATCTGTTCCCTGGGCGCTGGCTTGTGAATACCAGCCGGTTGTTATGATGGTAAAGCCAAAAAATATCTTTTTTAATATAGCTTTCATTTTGTGTGTCTTTATCATGTTAATTACCAGATGAGGGTATAAGCCAGTGTTTCGCCTTTAGCAGGGTCTTTTACCGGCAGCAATAGTTCCATACCGGTTGCGGTTGTGCGTAAAATAGGCTTGGTTTTATTCTTGGACGATAGGCGGATATAGTAATCAAAATTGTTTATGCTGTACATACCGTCGTTAAGCAATACGATATCTCGGGCTGAAGCCGCGCGGTAATATAAATTTTGCCCGGCGCCGGTAAGAGTTACCTGGCGGGTAATGGTTTTCCCGTTATCTGATGGGACTACCTTGTCATCAACTTGTACATTACATGAGATATATTTGAATGTAGGATAACCGAGTGAATCCAACTCATACCCTTTGGGGCGATAAGCTTGCTGATCTGATAAGGTATCAGGAATAGCCGCATGCTCATTTGCGAGAACAGCCAGCGGAGGGCCGTCATTTAAAGGCATAATGCTGCCCATGGCTTTTGTTGTACCATCGCCGCGGAACCACCACATGGGTGTAGCATCTACAAACCCGCCGCGCCATACCTGAAAAATGGAGCCATGCTCCAGGTCGTAACTAAAGCTGATGTGGTGAGGGTATCCCACATTGGCAACATGGCTTAATGTCTTTCCTTCAAAATTCACAAAGCTGCGCAACACAACCGGCTCATCTTTCACTTCAACATACACAGGTCGGTCGGCATCGCTGAAGGATCTTGGCGCGTTGGCATCATATGGGTTAGCAACTAGGTTGGTATCATACTTGATCATCCGGAATGCTACATTGTCATGATCGCCCTGCAAACGCAGCGGGCCCATTGCCGCCTCATCTGGGAAAGCAGAGCCCCGGGTGGGGCCCGTAAGTTCGGCATTCTCAATTATGGTAACACCATTTAATACGATCTTTACTATCCGCGCATTGGCAATTTTTTTTCCCGACGCATCAAACTTCGGCGCTATAAAACTGATCTTGATATTTTGCCAGAGGCCGGGCGCCTTGCTTACGTTAATACGCGGCGGTATGCCCTGGTAACCAAAATCGCCATTAGCGCGGGTGGTGTCCCAGCGTTGATATACTGAACCCAGGTCCTGTGATGTTTCTACATCGGTTGCCCAGCTATCCAGCAACTGTATCTCATACCGCCCTTGCAGGTAAATGCCCGAGTTTGATTCGGGCGGCATCATAAAATCAACATCCAGGTTGATATCGCCATGCTGAAAATTGGTGAAGATGTCCTGGTTCTTGCCGTTATTAAGCTCGTTTACCAGGATTCCCTGCCCGGGTTGCGTCTTGAATGGTTGGGTCAAACTACCGGTAACCGAACCCACTATATGCCAGTTAGACGTCGGCGTTTTAAATGCGGAAAGATCGTTTAAAGAGATCTGGCCCGACTGGGCAATGCCCGCTATGGGCAAAATTGCAAATATGCAAATGCTATAAAGACACTTGTGCAGATGTAGAATTGGATTCTTTCTCATTATCAGTAATTAAAAAAGGCTTACCGATCGCATAAATTGGGCGTATGCAATCGATTACATAATTACTGATTTTTTTTATCGGAACAAATATTTGTTGTAATAAAAAAATTGTTTTAGCAAAAGTGTGTTAAGCAGCGGTAACTGCAGTAGTGGCCAGCGCGGGTGTTTGCTTTTTTATTTTGGCCTTGCGCAAGTAACGCAGATGTAAACAACCTATTAACAGGGCCATAATACCCTGGCCCAGCATGGTATTGGTTGTACCTACATGATGCGAGATAAAACCTACCAACAAGCCGCCAATAGGCTGTAAGCCAAAAAACGCCATCGCATAAAAACTGATCACACGGCCGCGCATATCGGGACTAACAGTGGTTTGGATCACGGTGTTACTCACCGTAACCTGCGACATCATCCCAAAGCCTGCAATAACTACAAAGAGCAAAGCAAGCGGATAAATAGTTTCGTGCGAGAAAAGCACCAGGCCGGTTCCAAAAACAAGGGTGTTAATGGCCAGCACTTTTTTGAGGTTGGTGCCTGGTTTTAACGAGGCCAAAAATAATGCGCCGCATAATGCGCCCAGCCCTATAAAACTGTCAAGAATACCAAACGTGCCGGCAGTACCTTTAAAAACTACTTTGGCGTAGTAAGGGATAAGTGTTTGGCTAAACGGCAGCACAAATAAGCTCATTAAACCAAGCATCATGATAATAAAAGCGATGGACGGTGTACGTTTTATATAGTCGAACCCTTCCTTCAGTTCGCCGAAAGCATTTTTTTTGTGCTCTTTGGCTATAAAGGCAGGCAGTTTCATAAGTAATAACGAGATGATAACAGCCACAAAGCTTAATGCATTCAATGCGAAGCACCAGCCGTCGCCAAATTTTAAAAGAATAAAGCCTGCTATTCCAGGGCCTATCAACCTTGAAAGGTTTACCATCGACGAGTTAAGTGCAAGCGCATTGGGCAGGTCCTCTTTTTTATCAACCATCTGGTAAACCAGTGATTGTCGCGCCGGCACATCGAACGCGTTGATGATACCCAAAAGCGCGCTCAGCGATAGTATTTCCCAAACCACGTAATGATTAGCAAAGATCAGGAGCGCCAGTAAAATAGCCTGAACCATTGATGCCACCTGCGTGGTGAGCAAAACCCGGTAGCGGTCGTAACGGTCGGATACCACACCACCCAACAAGGTGAATAAAAATGATGGAAACTGGCTGGCGAATAAACTCACCCCCAGCATAAATGTTGAATGCGTTAAGCTAAAAATTACCCAGCTTACCGCTGTTTTTTGCATCCATGTACCTATCAATGAAACGGATTGTCCGCCAAAAAATAACCGGTAGTTTCGGCTTTTAAACGCTCTGAATGTGCTTATGTTCATTTATCACCCTCTCCTTTAATTTTAAAAACCATTACTCAAAGTCGACCAGTTTGGTTAACGGAGCAATGGCTCGTTTCAACAATATTATTTCTTCTTCGGTACATGTTTGCTGAATGGCTTTACTCAGCCATTCGTCGCGCTCGTGGCGTACCTGTACAATTACTCTTTCACCCTCGGCGGTTAAGGAAATTAAAACTTTCCGTTTGTCGGATTCAGAACTTGCGCGGCTTATATACCCGCGCCCCAGCAAATTGCTTAATACCTGCGACATGGACTGATTGGTGATCTTTTCCTGCGCAGCCAATTCGCTCGGCAGCATGCTTCCTTGCTTCAACAACGTGGCCAATGTCGACCGTTCGGTAAGCGAAAGCTGCTGAGCGGTAATAGACAGTGCGCGTAATTTTTTTACCAGGCGGGCTACTACCGTCCGCAGATCTGAAACAAACTCAATATTATTTTTACTTTCCATTTGTAATAAGTTAAACTAATAAGTTTACCTTACAAATATACAGCCATTTTACATACGGTTTATCATATTAATGTTAGAAAATGGACAAGCCTTATAATGAAGTGTTTGAGCCAAAGGAAATAAATATGTTAATTTTTGTTATCTTGAACTCCCCTGTATATACTATCTGTTTGCTTTTTCGTTAAACTTGCATGATAACACCCTGTGCTGACAAATGAACGCTACTGATAACTACGAGCTCCTTATCGGCAAGATCAATACCTTCATCCGCAAGTATTATTTAAATAATTTACTGCGGGGACTGATCTTTTTGGGTGCAGGATTATTTTCGGCCTATGTAGTTATCACGATAAGTGAGTATTTCGGCGATTTTAATACGGTTTTCCGTACCATCCTATTTTACTTTTTTATAGTACTGAACCTTGGGTTGATAAGCTGGCTGGTTATTCCATCGCTAATGGCCTGGCTTAAAGTTGGCAAAACCTTGACGCACGACGAAGCAGCCGAAATAATAGGCCGGCATTTTAATGATGTTAACGATAAACTGCTGAACACTCTTCAGTTAAAAAAACAGGCCTTTGAAGATCCCAGGCACGCAGCGCTGATACAGGCCAGTATCGACCAAAAAATTGAGCAGTTGAAGCCGGTAAGTTTTCCGTCAGCCGTCAACATCAAAGAAAATAATAAATACCTTAAATGGATAATTGCGCCAGTTGCGTTGATATGCATTATCGCGTTAGCGGCGCCTTCTATCCTGACAGAAAGCACAAAGAAGCTCATCCGTCATAACGAATATTTTGCGCCGGTTGCGCCTTTTCAATTTGTGGTAATGAATTCCGGGCTTTCAGTAGTGCAAGGACAGGATCTCAAGCTCGACCTCAAAATTACCGGCGATAAATTACCAGCCGATGTGTACATCGAGACCGCAAACAATACGTTTAAGCTGGATAAGGATAACATCAGCCGTTTTCATTACCTGTTCACCAACTTGCAGCAAAACACTGTTTTTAAATTAACGGCCAATGGCTTTAGTTCAGTTCCTTACGAGATAAGGGTGAATCTGCGTCCATCGTTATTGCATTTTGATGTGGCTTTGGCATACCCCGCATATCTCCACAAAAAAAATGAAACGCTGCCCAACGCCGGCGATCTTACTATCCCGACGGGTACGCTGGTAAGCTGGGCCTTTCATACCCAAAATGCGACTGGTCTGTCTTTTTCTATGAATGGCAGAACGCAGTCTCTTATTTCAAGCTCGACCGATGTTTTTCAGCATAGCGAACGAATAATAAAAAACACTATATATAAAATAAATCCGCTCAATACCGTAGTTAAAAACAGCGACTCTGCAAGTTACCGTGTAGCAGTTATCGCCGATGAACCGCCAACGATAACTGTAGATGAAAAACCAGACTCGGTAAGTATGAAGGCGCTTTATTTTAATGGAAAAATACAGGACGACCATGGATTTTCATCGCTGATGTTTCATTACGAAGTTGGTGCAACCGGTAATAAACAGGTTTTTACCAAAGCTGTTAAGGCCGACCTGAATCAAACCCAATCGAATTTCTTTTATTACTGGAATTTGAAGGACCTGGGCATTCAGCCAGGTCAGCAGGTTACTTATTATTTTGAGGTAGCTGATAACGATGCCGTAACCGGGCCTAAGAAAGCACGCACTCCAGAGCGCTCGCTTACCGTACCCGATCAAACTGAAATTAATAAACAGCTGAACGCCGGTACGCAAAGTGTCAAGCAAAAAATGCAGTCGGCTATTAAAATTGCCGGGCAGGTGGAGCACGATGCACAAAAAATGAACGAAATGCTGCTGAACAAGAATTCGGTATCATTTGATGAAAAAAAACAGATCCAGGACCTGCTCCAGAAAAAACATGACCTGGATGACCTGTTAAAAGACATCCACGACGAGAATCAAAAGAACCTCTACAATCGCCAGGAAAACCAGCAGCAGGCACAGGAAATTACTGAGAAGCAAAAGGAGATGGAGAAGCTGTTCAACAACATGCTCGACCCAAAAACCCAACAAATGCTGAAGGACCTGCAGCAACTTCTGCAAAAAGACCAGAAAGATGCGACGCGTGATGACCTGGCTAAAATGCAGTCGGATAATAAATCGCTGAAAAAGGAGCTCGACCGCATGCTGGAGCTTTATAAAAAGCTGGCTTTCGACCAAAAACTTGACCAAAGTGTTAACCAGCTCAACCAGTTAGCGCAGCAGCAGCAAAAACTTGCCGACCAAAATAAACAGCCACCGGCCGATCACCAAGCCGCACAACAGGCGCAGCAAAAATTGAATAATGATTTCCAGGACGTAAAAAAATCGTTGAGCGAACTACAAAAAGAAAACGAGCAGATGGAACAAAAGTCTGACTTCCAGGAGCCGCAAAAGGAGGAGCAAAATATAGATCAGCAAATGCAGCAAAGTGCCGATGAGTTGCAAAAAAAGGATAGCCAGAAGGCGTCACAATCGCAGCAACAGGCCGCCAAACAAATGCAGCAGCTTGCCGCCAAGCTAAAACAGCAAAATGACGAAGGCGAAGAAAGCGAACAAAAAATAGATATAGCGCAGCTCCGGGAGTTATTAAAAAATTTGCTGAACAGTTCTTTCGAGCAGGAAAATGTAATGCAAACCTTTAAAACCACCAGTCCAGGCGACCCGAATTATGTTACTCTTGCCCAAAAGCAAAAGGATATAAAAGATAACCTGAAAACCGCCGAAGACAGCCTTTACGCTTTGAGCAGGCGCATTCCGCAGATACAATCAACCGTAAACCAGGAGGTATCATCCATCAACGATCATATTGACCAGGCGCTGCAAAATTTGGGTGAGCGGCAGACACCCCAGGCAACCAGCAACCAGCAGTATGCCATGACCAGCATGAACAATTTGGCATTAATGTTGAGTGAAGCACTACAGCAATTGCAAAATGCCATGAAAAATGGGAAGGGCGGCAAAGGAAAAGGCAAGCAACAATCTATTGCCCAGCTTGCTAAAATGCAGGAACAATTGAACCAGAATATGCAAAAGGCCCGCGGCCAAATGCAGAAACAGGGGCAACAGGGCCAGCAGGGAAAAAGCGGCCAAAATGGGAAAAAGCAGGGTGAAGGCGATGGCATGAGCGAGCAAATGGCTAAAATGGCCCGGCAACAGCAAATGATACGCGAAATGCTTGACCAGATAAACCAGGACGAGAATAAGGACGGTACCGGAAGTTTAGGGAACTTGGATAAAATTTCTAAACAAATGGAACAAAATGAGAGCGATCTCGTAAACAAGCGGATAACTGATGAAGCATTAAAGCGGCAACAGCAAATCCAGTCGAGATTATTGGAGGCTGATAAGGCTGAGCAACAGCGTGAACAAGACCAGCAACGCGAAAGCAACGCCGGTAAAGATGTGCCACCGGGTTATATTAAAGCGTTGCGGGATTACCAGCAGGCAAAAGCGAAGCAGACAGAGCAGATAAGAACGGTACCGCCGGCACTAAATTTATATTACAAACAAAAAATTAACGTTTACTTTGATCAACTTAATGCCAAGTAAAATGCAAGAGGCAAATATTAGGGCCGGTGAATTATACACACTACAACTTCCGTCAAAAGAAGAGAGTATAACGCAGCTGGAAGATTTAATAGAAGATATCAGCGACAGGTACAATGTCGGTGAGGATACTTTTGCCAATATGATGACCTGCCTTAATGAAGCATTGATAAATGCCATTAAACACGGCAATAAAATGGATCCTGATAAAAAAGTGATCATAAATGCCGATGTGGATAGCAAACGCATTATTTGGACCGTTACCGACGAGGGCCCCGGCTTTGATTATGTGCACCTGGCCGACCCTACCGCGCCTGAAAATCTGGAGGCGCTAACCGGCCGCGGCGTTTTCATCATAAAACATCTTGCCGACCAATGCATTTTTAATGCTGCCGGTAACGAAATTGAACTGCATTTTAAGATCTAATGCCCGCCATACAGTTTTTTGAAGAGGACATCACTTTCAAGCTTAAAAACAAAACTCAGGTTAGGCAGTGGATAAGTAACACTATTGTTGCCGAAGGGTTCAAACTAAGAGAACTTAACTATATTTTTTGTTCCGACGCCTACCTGCTACAGATCAACCAGCAATATCTTGACCATGACACCTACACTGATATCGTCACCTTCGATAACGCTGAGGATAAGGGCATTATCGTCGGCGATATTTTTATTTCAATAGAACGCATCCGCGAAAACGCGGCGAAATTCTCCGTTTCGGAAAGCGATGAGCTGCATCGTGTCATCATCCACGGTGCCCTGCATTTGTTGGGCTACAAGGATAAAGTGCCTGCCGACAAGAAAAAAATGACACAAAAAGAAGATTTGTATTTGAATATGCGTGGTTTTATAAAGTAATTTTACGTTTTCGTACTTGTAATTTCTATCTAATTAAATAATATAAAATCTTTAAAACCATGAAAGCACTTGTGTTAATGTTATCCCTGCTGTTCGTCGCGCCGGCAGCTCTTTATGATTTCCAGCTAAAAACTATTGATGGCGCTGATTTTTCCCTTGCCCAGTACAAAGGCAAAAAAATATTGGTAGTTAATACGGCGTCAAAATGCGGCTATACGCCACAGTACGCAGCCTTACAGGAACTGGCCGAAAAATACAAAGACAAGGTAGTTGTGGTTGGTTTCCCGGCCAATAACTTTGCCAGCCAGGAGCCGGGAGCTAACGCAGATATCAAAACATTCTGCCAAAAAAATTACGGAGTAACTTTTCCTTTGAGCGAAAAGGTAAGTGTTAAAGGAGATGACATTGCTCCTTTATTTAAATATTTGACCGAAGCCCCAAACCCCGATTTTACCGGCGAGATAAAATGGAACTTCGAGAAATTCCTGATAGACGAACATGGCAAGCTGATTCGCCGTTATCGCTCACCAGTGAAACCTTTAGATACAGCTATTACCAACGCACTTTAAAAAGCATTTTGCACCAAAAAGCCCCGCGAGAATTTTCCGCGGGGCTTTTTCATTATTGCTGTATCTTTTTTAGAGAATCTTGTTTTGCTTGCTGTGCTTTTTTCTTTTTATTAAAGAAACCCTTTAGCAAGAAATTGTGCTGGGCGGCAGTTAGGTCTTCGTTTAAGGTAGAAGTTGTTTTATGCACATTCGCCATTGTGGTTTTTGCCTGTTTAACAGTTGCATCAAGATCGTTAGCCATTTTATCGTTATTGAGTAAACGGCCCAGGCTGCCTTTGCCGCTGTTTACCTTACCTGTAATTTGCGCAAGGTTTTGTATCAATGTACCGGCATTATCAGCTATACCTGTAAGTTTAGCTATTATCTTATCAACATCCACCGGATTAACGCCTGTTAGCGCTCCGCCATTTTGAACCTCGTCCTGGCTGGTAAGCCCCCCGGGGGCTATTACTACCAGTTTATCGCCCATTAATCCGTCGCTGCCAATACTCATTTTCGAATCCTTTTTAATGAATTTTTTTACCGAGTTGTTAAGCGTAAGATCAACTCTTACCGAACTGTCATTTACAATTTCAATGTCTTCAACTACGCCAACGTTAATGCCCGCAAAACGAACATTGTTGCCAACGTTGAGGCCATTAACATTCCTGAACGTGCCATGCACATTAAAGGTTGAACTAAACAGGTTTCTTTTATTACCGATAAAAAAAACAATCAGTACCAGTACCAGTAATCCTATAAAGGAGAACAAGCCGATCTTTATTTTTTGCGATGGGGTAGTTTTCATTTTGTGTCTTTAAAATATGCCTTAGCAACTTCGTTGTTTGATTTCTGAAGGCCTTCAAATGTGCCTTCTGCTATATATTTACCATCGTTCATGATCAGTACGCGATCGGCTGTTATGCGTGCGCATTCCAGGTCGTGCGTGATAATTATCGATGTTGTTTTGTACTTCTTTTGCATGTCCAGTATCAGTTCGCTTATTTCGCGCGAAGTGATGGGATCAAGCCCTGTTGTAGGTTCATCATACAGCATAATTTCGGGCTTAATAATAAGTGTACGCGCCAGGCCAATCCTTTTACGCATACCGCCTGAGAGGTCGGATGGCATTTTGTCTACAGCATCCAGCAAACCCACGCCTTCCAGCACCTCATTCACACGCTCATCTATCTCGTGTTGATCCGTCATCTTCAATATTCGCGTTAGCGGAAATTCCAAATTTTCCCTAACGGTCATAGAGTCAAACAGGGCGCCGCTCTGGAACAGGAAGCCGATCTTCATCCTTAACTCTTTTAGCTGCTTATCGTTCATTTCCGTTACCTCGTCTCCAAATACCTTTATTGAGCCGGCATCCGGCGTAAGCAAACCGACTATACATTGTATAGTCACGGATTTTCCCTGGCCCGATTTGCCCAGCACAACCACATTTTCACCACGGTGTACCTCCATGTTAATATCGGTAAGCACGTGCTTTTTGCCAAAGGATTTCTTTAACCCCTTAATAGCTATCACCACCTCTTCTTTAGGTTTGACGGCCGTTTTTTTATGTTCCTTTACAGCTTCCATGTTATCTGTAAAATAAAACACTCGTGATCTGAACGGCTACCGCATCGATAAAGAATACCCATAACGATGCGGTAACAACCGCTGAATTTGCTGCTATGCCTACGCTCTCGGTACCTTTATTTGAATTGAAGCCCTTATAACATCCCACAAAACCAATGGCAAAGCCAAAAAATATGGTCTTAACAAATGCAGGTAAAAAATCGGAGTAATCGATGGAAGCAACAATCTTATTGAAATATAGCGGATAGCTAACGCTGTCGGTAAAATTAAGCGCTATGAAACCACCCGCCAGGCCTATCACGTCGCCGATAACCGTTAATAAAGGCACCATTATGGTTACAGCCAATATGCGCGTAACCACCAGGTATTGTACCGGGTTAGCACCCGATACTTCCATAGCGTCTATTTGCTCGGTAACTTTCATACTGCCGAGTTCAGCGCCAATACCGGATGCTATTTTGCCTGCGCAAATGAGCGCGGTTATTACGGGGCCTATCTCACGGATCAATGAAACGGCTAGGGTTTTGGGCAGATAGCCTTCCTGGCCAACGGCCACTAACGAGGGTCTTAACTGTAGTATTAAAACAACGCCCATTATAAACGAAGTTATGCCCACCAGCATTAGCGACCGGTAACCGATCTCATAACACTGGCGCACAAACTCCGACCACTCAAAGCCGCCGGTAAAAATATTTTTCAAGAACCTGGTAAAGAAAACACACTGATCCCCAATGCTTGCAAGCCATTTCCTCCAACCGGTAAGTTCTAATTCCTGTTCAGCCATATGGGTTATAATTGATTGATTGTTACAACAAATAACTCGCTATTTGTTTTTAACCGTTCAATTAAATCTTAACCCCTAACAGGAATATCGGCTTATAACATAGGTACTTCCATCAACAATAAACGAGACTTTGCGGTGGTTTCAATTGTAAGTGAACTGGTATCGTAAACACCTAAAGCGTCCTTTTTGTTTAAAATGGAGTCATCTATTTTGGCGGCACCATCAATAACGAACACATAAACGCCATTTCCGGGCTGTTTAATTTCGTAATTGATCTGCTGGCCGGGCTCGAAATCACCCATGGTGAACGTGGCATCCTGGTTTATCCATAGTGTATCAGGATTTGTTTTATCGTGAGATACCAGTGTGGTTAACTCGTTCAGTTTAAGCACATCGGTAAAGCTTTTTTGATCGTACCTTGGTTTAATGTTTCTTACTTTAGGGAAAAGCCAGATCTGCAAGGTATTGGCAGCTTCGGTTTTTGAATGATTATACTCGGAGTGCGTTATACCGGTACCTGCCGACATTACCTGTACGTCGCCGGCGTTTATAACACCAATACTGCCCATACTGTCCTTATGTTCCAAAGCTCCCGAGATAGGAATGGTGATAATTTCCATATTATCATGCGGATGCGTACCGAAACCGGTGCCGCCTGCAATAATATCGTCATTTAAAACACGCAATGCGCCAAAGTGCACTTTTTCAGGATCGTAATAAGGACCAAAGCTGAAAGAGAAATTGGCTTTTAACCAGCCTATGTCGTTGTGTCCGCGTTTTTCAGCGGGATAAAATATTTTTTTCATGTTGATTAAAATTAGTTGATTAAGTGAATAGTTGATTGAGTGAGTGGTTGTGTTTGTGGATAAGAATTAACTACTCACCCAATAAACCTGATCAACCACTCACCAATCCAATACATGTTTAAACATACAATTTTTATTCCACAAATTAATTATACGTATTTTTGTGCCGTTTATTTAAGGTACAATGGCATTTAAGGCAGTTATAGCGGGCGCAAGCGGACTAATTGGCAGTAATTTATTAACTATACTGCTAAATCAGCCTGAATATACGGATGTTTTAATTTTAATTAGAAAAGAATTGCCTGTTCAGCATAAAAAATTAAAACAGGTTGTGGTTAATTTTGATAGGCTGGATGATCATGCCAATGAGATAAATGGCCATGCCTTTTTCTCCTGCCTGGGATCGACACAGAAAAAAACACCCGACTTAAAGGATTATTATAAAATAGACCATGATTATACGTTACACCTGGCACAATTAGCGGCTCAAAACGGCATTGAACAGTTCCACCTCGTGTCATCTTTGGGGGCGGATAGCAAGGCATCGAATTTCTATTTGAAAACAAAGGGCGAAGTTGAAAATGACGTAACCAAAGCAGGCGTAAAATGCCTGCATATTTATCGGCCAGCCTTTTTAACCGGCGACCGCAAGGAATATCGTTTTGCTGAGAAAATATTGGTGCCTTTGATGGCGATCATTAACCCGCTGCTTTTCGGCAAATTAAAAAAATACCAAAGCATACCTGCGCACACCGTTGCCATGGCCATGTTTAAACAATCAATTATAAATAAGGAAGGCGTGTTTATTCACCCTTCAGACCAAATAAAAGAAATAGCGTGAGTATTTATATATCGGCAGAGAACCTCGGCCATCAATTTCATGATAAATGGCTTTTTAAGAATACCACTATCGGTATTAACCGTGGCCGCAGGGTCGCGCTGGTTGGTATCAATGGAGCAGGCAAAACTACGCTGTTAAAGATTTTAGCAGGTGAGCTATTACCTACAGAAGGAAAAGTTGTGCGAAGCCGCGATCTTCGCTTGGGTTACCTGGAGCAGGATCCATGGTTCAAGAATGCTGTTACCATAAGCGATTACATTTTCCATGAGGATAACAAGCAACAGCAGGCCATCCGCCGGTATGAAGAATTACTGGAAAATGACCCCGATAATGCGAAAGCTATTGACAAAGCAATGGAAGAGTTGGGCGATGTGGATGCCTGGGAATATGAATATAAGATAAAGACCATTTTAGGAAGGCTGGATATTCATCATTTAAACCAGCATATCACAACCCTATCGGGTGGGCAGAAAAAGCGTTTGGCGCTGGCCAGATTGCTGATTGAGGACCCGGATATTTATATTTTGGATGAGCCCACTAACCATTTAGATATTGATACGATAGAATGGCTGGAGAAATTATTGACCGACGGCTCAAAAACTATCCTGATGGTAACGCACGACAGGTATTTCCTGGACAATGTGTGTAACGAGATACTGGAAATAGACCGCGGCAAGATGATACCTTATATTGGCAATTATGGCTATTATTTAGAAAAGAAGGCCGAGCGCGAAGCGTCGGACGAGGCATCGTTCCAAAAAAACAGCAATTTGCTGCGAAAAGAACTGGAATGGATGCGCCGTCAGCCGCAAGCAAGAGGCACCAAATCAAAAGCACGCATTGATGCGTACTATGAGCTGGAAGAAAAGACAAAAGGTGCAGGCGCGAAGGAAAAAGTGGAACTGAGCGTAAAAACAGCACGCCAGGGCAACAAAATAATGGAACTGCGCCATTTAACCAAATCTTTTGATAATCAGTTATTTATAGATAATTTTAATTACGTTTTCAAGAAAGGCGACAGAATAGGTTTAGCTGGCAAGAACGGCAGCGGCAAGTCGACTCTGCTGAATTTGATAACCGGTGGGCTAAAACCAGATAAAGGCATCGTCGACAAGGGTGAAACCACGGTGATGGGCTATTTTCACCAGTCGGGGATTGTTTTTAAGGAAGATGAACGGGTAATTGACGTAGTGAAGAACGTGGCGGAGTTTATTACCATGGCTGATGGGAAAACAATCTCGGCCTCGGCACTGCTTACATTGTTCCTGTTTCCACCGGCAAAGCAATATGGTTTTATAGCCAATTTAAGCGGTGGCGAGAAAAAGCGACTGCAATTGATGAGCCTGCTAATGAAAAACCCAAACTTCCTGATACTGGATGAGCCAACTAATGACCTGGATATTGATACACTGAACGTGCTGGAAGAGTTTTTGACCAATTACGGCGGCGTACTGATGATTGTATCGCACGACAGGTACTTGCTGGACAAGCTAACCGACCAGCTATTTATTATGGAAGGCAGGGGCCATGTGAGAATCTATAATGGCAACTATTCATCGTATAGGTTAGAACAGGAAGAGGATAAGCAACAGAAAAAAGTTGCTCCGGCGTCTCCTGTAGCTGTTCAGCCCAAAAAAAGCAAGCTTAGCTTTAAAGAGACAAAAGAACTTGAAATTTTGGAGCAGCAAATAGCTGATATAGAAGTTCAGCTTAAAGATTGTACCGAGCAGTTAAACACAGCAGGCATTGCTAACGACAAATTAAACAGCTTACTGGATAAAATAACCAGGCTAAACAGCAATCTTGATGAAAAAAGTACGCGTTGGCTTGAGTTAAGCGAGTTAAAGGAGTCGTAAATGAAGGAGTCGGATATATTGGCGTCGGTAGGTGTAATTGTGCTTTTAGTGGCTTTCCTGTTAAATTTATACAAGAAGCTACCGGCACAAAGCAGAATATACAGCGCTATGAATTTCATCGGTGCGGGAATATGCGCCTATTCATCGTGGATGATACGGTTTTATCCGTTTATAGTATTGGAAAGCGTTTGGGCGCTGTTTGCACTGGCCTCATTACTTAAAGTTCCACGTGGAACATCTGAATAAAGTGCATTGTTGAAGGTAAAAACGCCACAAATACAGTAGCGGCAACACCCGCCATATATAAAAAAGAGTTGTTCCACGTGGAACATTGCAGCAAAAAACAATAAATGTTCCACGTGGAACACGAATTAGGGAATAAAATGTTTAAGAAATATGATATAATAGTAGTTGGCGCGGGTCATGCCGGATGTGAAGCAGCTGCGGCTGCAGCCAACCTGGGCTCGTCTGTGTTATTGATTACTATGAATATGGGCACAATAGCGCAAATGAGCTGCAATCCAGCGATGGGCGGCGTTGCCAAGGGGCAAATTGTACGGGAAATTGATGCATTAGGCGGCTATTCCGGTATTATAACGGATAAGACTTCATTGCAATTCCGAATGCTAAATAAATCAAAAGGCCCTGCCATGTGGAGTCCGAGAGCTCAGAGCGACAGGATGCGATTTGCTGAGGAATGGCGTTTAGCTTTGGAACGCACGCCAAATGTTGACTTTTGGCAGGATATGGTATCGGCATTACTGGTAAAAAACAATACTATTTCCGGCGTAAGAACCTCGCTAGGCATAGAAATAGAGGCGGATGCGGTGGTTTTAACTAATGGTACCTTTTTAAACGGCCTTATCCATATAGGCGAAAAGCGTTTCGGTGGCGGCAGAACGGCCGAACGGGCAGCAACCGGACTTACTGAACAGCTCACTGAACTTGGTTTTAAAGCAGGCAGAATGAAAACCGGCACCCCACCGCGTGTGGATGGTCGTAGCTTGAACTACACTTTGATGGAAGAACAATGGGGCGATGAAGAAGGCGGACGTTTCTCCTACACTGATGTGGAGCAAATGAAAGAGCAACGCTGCTGTTGGATAACCTATACCAACACCCAGGTACATGAAACATTAAAGGAAGGATTTGAGCGCTCGCCCATGTTTACGGGCCGGATAAAAGGTCTGGGCCCACGGTATTGCCCATCCATTGAAGATAAGATAAACCGCTTTGCTGAACGGGAGCGCCACCAGATATTTGTGGAACCAGAAGGGCTGAATACAGTTGAAATATATGTGAACGGCTTCTCTACCTCGCTGCCTGAGGATGTGCAATACCGGGCGTTGACGCAAATACCGGGCTTTGAAAATGCAAAAATGTTCAGGCCGGGATATGCTATTGAATATGATTACTTCCCTCCTACACAGCTTGGCCTTACTTTGGAAACAAAGCTCATCAGTAATTTATATTTTGCAGGGCAGATAAATGGTACTACTGGCTATGAAGAAGCCGCGTCCCAGGGATTTATCGCCGGTATAAATGCGCATCAGAAATTAAACGACAAACACGAACTTATATTAAAACGTTCGGAATCTTATATCGGGGTGTTGATTGATGACCTGGTAACAAAAGGTACCGAAGAGCCTTATCGCATGTTTACTTCAAGAGCAGAGCATAGATTATTGCTAAGGCAGGATAATGCAGACATCAGGCTAAGCCCAATGGGACATGGCCTGGGTCTGATAAACAACGAACGTTTGGACAAGGTTAAATCCAAAATTAAAAACTCGGACGATATTGTGGCTTATACCAAATCCCGGTCAATTGATCCATCGGCAGTGAATAATTTATTGGAGACCTTGGAGACCAGCCCACTTTCGCAAAATGCCAAACTGTTCAATTTGCTTAGCCGGCCCCAGGTTGCCTTTGGCGATCTGCGAAAGGCCGATAGTCAGCTCGACGAATTGTTATCAGCCTACGATAAAGAAACTATTGAGCAGGCTGAAATAAAAATCAAATATGAGAGTTATTTTGAAAAGGAAATGGAAATTGTTGACCGAATGAAAAAAATGGAAGACCGGGAGATCAACGCTCAGTTTAATTACAACAGTTTGTCGTCACTCTCAAAAGAGGCGCGGGAAAAGCTAATGAAAATAAAACCACGCACTTTGGGCCAGGCTTCGCGAATTTCAGGCGTGTCTCCCTCCGATATTTCCGTTTTGATGGTGCACATGTCAAAATAACTTTCTAAAATACTATCAATCAGTATTTTATGTAAATTCTATTTTAGAGCCAATATTTTTAATTTTGAATATCAATCTTCATAAAAAAGCAAAAACCGCGTATAACGCCTAAAAACCATGTTAAATAAAAAAGCGCCTTTTTTCCTTACTCTTTTACCGTTTTTAATGCTGTTTTTGCTTATTTATGGCTGCGCCAACCCTGGTCGGCCAGGCGGAGGACCGAGGGACGTGACACCACCCCGACTTTTGAAAGCCTCGCCGCCAAACATGACCCGGCACTTTGCCGCCAAAGTTGTTCAGCTGGATTTCGACGAATTTTTTAAATTGTACAACCAGTACACCGAAATAACGATGAGCCCCGCCCAGGACAAACCGCCTGAATTTAAGACCAAGAAGAAAAGCATCATCATCACCTTTAAAGATACCCTGCAAAAGAACACTACTTATGTGATCAATTTTGGTAAGTCTATCCAGGATGTGAATGAAGGTAATACACTCAAAAACTTTACTTATGTGTTTTCGACCGGCGCCCACATTGATTCGCTGAGTATCACCGGTACCGTTACCAATACCGTTACGCAATTAAAAGAAAAGGACATTACCGTAATGCTTTTCCCGATCGATAAGGACTCGCTGTATTTCGGCAAAAAGAAACCGGCTATTTATACGACTACCGACACATCGGGCAATTTCTCGCTCAATAATCTGCACGACGGCACCTATCGCATTTATGCGCTAAAAGAATCAAGCCCGAACCGGATATATGACAACGATAAGGAGCTGATAGGCTTTTTAAAGAAACCTATCAAGCTTTACAGCGATACGTCGAACATTCAGCTTAACCTTTTTCAAGAGGATCCGATCAAGGTTCACGTAGATAAAAAGTTCGACCTGGACGGCAAAATGTTCTTTGTGTTTAATAAGCAGTTTAATAATCCATCAGCACAAATAATTTACCCGGCAGCGCTTAATGACCAAAAGATAGTGGACTTTAGCAGGACTCATGACACGGCCTACATATACATGCGCAACATGGATTTTGACTCGATACGGGTGGCGTTCCTGGATAATGGAAAACCCATTGACAGCGTCTCGCTGCACAAGGGCCGGAAAGAGACATTTACAAGGGCACTTGGGTTTGGTTTTAATGTTGGCCCGTCAAACAAGTTGAAACCCAACACCGACCTGATCCTTAACGCCACCTTGCCCGTTGAAAGCTTCGACCCGACCATGATAACACTAATGGAAGATTCGACGGCGGTGAGCGGCTTTACAGTTACCAAAGATACCGGCGAAATCAGGAAATTTTATGTGAGGTATCATTATAAAGAAAATGGACTTTACACATTAAGCGTAGACGAGGGTGCATTTACCAGTATCTATGGCGAGAAGAATAAAAAGTTAAATAAAAAGTTCTTGATAGACAAGCAGGAAAATTACAGCACGGTGAATCTGCATGTAACTGTGCCTGATACGTCAAAGGAATATATTGTACAAATATACCAGGACCTAAAAAATATCCTGGCCAGCTACCCGATAACTAAAAACACCGTAATACCCTTTAAAAATTACCTGACGGGTAAATACCATTTCAGGGTGATATACGACGCTAACAAGAATGGCAAGTGGGACAGCGGCAACGTGAAAAAGAAGTTGCAGCCCGAGAATATCTGGATAGATCCAAAGGAAAGAACCTTACGGCCAAACTGGGAATCGGATGAGGACCTGGTTATACCGCCAGAGCCGGTTACTCCTTAAACCAGCCGGAGTACATGATATAGTTGCTGGGCAGGCGTTTAAGCATTTCGTGTTGCTCACCGGTAAGTGGTTTTATTTTTTTTGCAGGGATGCCCGCGTATAGATAGCCTGATTCGCATATTGTTTTTTCGAGCACGATAGCGCCAGCGGCTATGACTACAAATTCTTCCACCAACGCATGATCCATTACAATGGCGCCCATTCCTATCAGTACATGATCCCGTAGCGTACAGCCATGCACCAGGGCATTGTGGCCAATGGAAACATTGTTACCGATGTTTGTTGGCGCGTGCAGGTAGGTACAGTGTATCACGGCGCCATCCTGTATGTTAGTGTTGTTGCCTATACGTATGTAATGCACATCGCCCCTAATAACCGTATTAAACCAAACGGAACAATTATCACCCATTACCACATCGCCAACAATGGTGGCGTTTTCGGCTATAAAGCAGTTGGTGCCCCAGGATGGGCTCTTATCTTTTACGGGTAGAATTACAGGCATAAATCAATTATATTTGATTGAACCTAAGGTAGGACAAATAAGCTTGATATGAAAAGAAGATTTTTTATATACCTGTTCATATTGAGCCCAATTATCTGTTTTTCCCAGCAGCTATTGCCAAAATATATGAGCCATGATACGTCTTTATACCGATATCCGCCGTTGATAATTTTAAAAATGCCATGCGGCGATATGAGGATAAGAGTTGAGGAAATAAATATACTGAACCCCGATAATATTAAGAAATTAACTGTACTTAAAGATACGGCGGCCATGAAACTTTATGGTGAAGAGGCTCGATCCGGTGCGTTGGTCGTTAAAATCAAAAGAAATATAGCACCTTTTAAAGCAGACAGTAGTAGCTATGCCATAAACAGTTTAGAGGTTGATAGTAAACCATTAAGAAGTTTTAACTTACCTGTTTATATTGATAGCCTATATGTAAACCGGCCTGAAAAATTAGATATGCTAATGGGCGTAAAATCCGCAACCATATGCGTTGAACCTACAACTGGTATAAAATTTATCAATATAATTACCGACAAAAGTTGGATGAACTTAAAAAATAACGAACCAAAACACAAGTATAAAAAAAATGAAGTGAGGATTATACTAAGGTGAAAAGTGGATAATTAAACAAAATCCTTACATTTGGCCATAAGCGGAAATAGCTCAGCCGGTAGAGCATCAGTTTCCCAAACTGAAGGTCGCGAGTTCGAACCTCGTTTTCCGCTCATTTTTTAAACAAACCCAGTTCACGTTCCTGGTTAATTTTATCAAGCGCCATCTGCGCCGCTTTCGGATAGTCCCGATACATCTTAAATAAAACCCTTAATTCATCCACAGGGCAGCTTTTAAATTTCTCGTAATAAAAATCAATCTCTTTAGCGGTTTTATCTTGAACTTCCTTGTCTGATGCGTAAAATATTGTTGTCCACAAACCGCTGAAAAGTTTCTGGTTAATCATTAGAAATATTAGGATCACAAGGAACACTATTGGGTTAACACCAAAAAACTTGATAGTGTCGGAATAATGTGTCGTAGTAGTGTTGGCGCTGACGGTTGAATAGGAAAAATGCGGAAGGTTGAATAATGCAAGAAATAGGAAAAAGAGGATCAAATATTTAAATATCCGAAACCGGCTATTATTAAAAACCAAACTTATCAATAGCAAAGCAAACGATACGGTTTCATTCAACATAAACATATCATTATCGAGTTGCCAGGTAAGGCACCAACAGGATACCGCTATAGTTATTATTGGCAATAATATTCTTATATATAACAAACTGTTCATCATTTTCTAAAACACCGTATCATGTACTTCCTCAGCATGTACCGGATAATCGGTAGTATAATGCAACCCCCTGCTTTCCTTACGCATCATAGCTGATTTTACTACAATATACGATACCTGTATTAAATTACGCAGCTCGCATAATTTAACCGACACCTTGGTCTTTTTGTAAAAATCCTCGGTCTCATCGAACAACAAGCGCAACCGCCTCATGGCCCTTTCCAGCCTGAAATCGGAGCGGACGATGCCTACATAGTCGTTCATTAGTTTTTGTAATTCGCGCAGGTTGTGGGTTACCAGGATGTCCTCGTTTGACAGCTGCACGCCCTTTTCATCCCAATCCGGTATATATTCGGGTATCGCGTTTTTTTCAACCTGGCCTATCGCATCTTTATAGATCCGGTGAGCAAAAACCAATGCTTCCAATAACGAATTGGAAGCCAGACGATTAGCGCCGTGCAAACCGGTTGATGAAGTTTCGCCGCATGCATATAAACGCAGGATAGACGAACGCCCCGTGTGATCAACCATAACACCGCCGCACATATAATGACACGCGGGGGCTACAGGTATCATGTCCTTAGTCATATCAATACCAACCTCCAGGCACTTCGCATAAATATTAGGGAAATGTGCCAAAATATCCTTTTTATTACGATGCCGGACATCGAGGTAAACGTAATCCTCACCTGACTTTTTTATCTCAGCATCAATGGCTCTTGCAACAATATCACGCGGCGCTAATGACTTACGCGGATCATATTCCTGCATAAACTCCTCACCATTGGTACGTTTTAAAACCCCGCCGAAACCACGTACCGCCTCGGATATAAGAAAAGATGGATATTCACCCGGATTATATAATGCAGTAGGGTGGAATTGGATAAATTCCATATCACGAACCTTGCCTTTTGCCCGGTATACCATAGCCACGCCATCGCCGGTTGCTATTGTAGGGTTTGTGGTGATGGAATAAATATGCCCTGCCCCGCCGGATGCCATCACGGTTACTTTTGAGAGTATTTTATCTACATGATTTGTTTTGGTATCAAGCGCGTATATACCATAGCAGGTAATATCTCCACTTGATTTATCCACAAACTTACCCAAATGGTGTTGGGTTATCAGATCAACCGCGAAATAATGGGTTAATATTTCAATGTTAGGCTCGTTATGTATCTGCTCTAATAAGGCCCTTTCAATCTCAAAACCGGTAATATCTTTATAATGCAGTACCCTAAATTCGGAGTGGCCGCCTTCTTTTGCCAGGTCGTAAAAGCCTTCGTTTGTCTTGTCGAAATTGGTTCCGTAATCAATAATTTCGTTGATCCTGGCCGGACCTTCTTTTACCACCGCTTCCACAACTTCCCGGTCGCAAAGGCCATCTCCCGAAATTAGCGTGTCGCTTATATGCTTTTCAAACGAATCTTCTTTTTTATCAACAACCACAGCAACACCCCCCTGGGCATACTTAGTGTTCGACTCATCTTCGTTTGATTTGGTAACTATCAGAACCTTACCATGCTTTGCCGCTTTAAGTGCAAAACTTAATCCGGCTATGCCCGAGCCCACTACAAGGAAATCAACATTTCTTGTCATATAAAAT
>Ga0206963_10153_pt1 | contig 22955 bp, 18 predicted proteins | sample Alteio_BWOrgHeat_28_FD_152958 | JGI IMG/M metagenome (GOLD analysis project Ga0206963, IMG submission 152958) | Enriched cells from forest soil in Barre Woods Harvard Forest LTER site, Petersham, Massachusetts, United States -... | ecosystem: Environmental > Terrestrial > Soil > Temperate forest >... | reverse complement strand
CAAAGTCTGCAATGAACAGATTACCCTGGTTATCGGCCACGATATTGGTAGGGCGATTGAAAAGGGCTTTTTGCGCGGGTCCGCCATCGCCCGACTGACCCCAGTTTGCCCATGCATTTGGGCTTCCGGCGACATTGTAGATATTACCGGCGTTTAACCGATAGATGGTGGAACCCACTTCGCTGACGATATAGATATTGCCGTCCGCGCCGGTATAGATGCCGTTGGGATTGGCGATGCCGGCGTTCAGGGCGGGGGTGCCGTCGGGGATGAAGCTCCCTGAAGAGCCGGTGCCGGCAATCGTATGGATGATGCCGTCGGGCGTTACTTCTCTGACCCGTTGGTCGCCGTAGTCGCCGATATAGAGATCGCCCTGGCCGTCCAGCGCAACCTTGCCGCCTATCAGGTAGAGTTGTGCCTGGGTTGCGGGTCCGCCGTCACCGAGATAGCCGGGGGTCGTATAGGTCGTGCCGGCTATGGTGGAAATGATGCCATTGGCATTTATTTTCCTGATCCTGCTGTTGCCATAGTCGGTGATATAGAAGTTGCCCGCGTTATCGTTGCTGATGGCATAGGGAGATTCAAATTCGGCGGCGGCGGCCGGGCCGCCATCCCCGGCAAAGGCGGAGTTGCCGTCACCGGCAAAGGGATGGATAGTGCCGTCGGGATTTATTACGCGGATGCGGTTGTTGTAGGTATCCGCGATATAAATGTTGTTTTGTGCATCAAGGGTAACGTCGGAGGGGTTATCGAGGCTGGCATTTACGGCGGGGCCGCCGTCGCCGGCGAAACCCCTTATGTTGCCCGCAATGGTGGTGATCGGTCCGCTCACGGTCAGCGTATAAAAAACGGTATCCGCTGTCGATGCGGCATTGCGGGCGATGACGGGCAGGAGATAGGTGCCGATGGGAACGGCCGGGGTCCATGAAATTTTGCCGGTGCCGTTGTCGATACTGATACCCGGAACGGGGGTCACCGCAAAAGCAAAGGAGCCTTTTGATCCGTTCCAGGCGGTTACAGGGGTTACGGAGGTATCTGCGGCACCTTTCAGCACAATAGCCGTATCCGGCGTATACATCAGTATGGGGGGCATTACCGGGGATAGAGATCTTTTACAGGCGGTCAGGAGCAAAAAAAAGAGGAGACAGGCGTGGCAAAGCAGGTGAATAAAGGTATGGCGGCGCATAAGAATCAGGTTGTCCTTTAAAATTAGGACAAATTATAATTTCCTTATGTAAAGGAACTGTTATTCTCTTAGGAAGCGCTATTGCTTCAGGAAGCCGAAATCGACTATCCGCCGAAGGTATTGTTTATCCCGGATGACCCAGGTATATTCGACCCCGCCGTTGTCTATATTCAGCATATAGATATAAAAAGTGTGTTTGTCGTTCGACAGGTATACGGCGTTGCGGGTGCGGGTAGCCCCGCCTTCATTGAAGCTGAATTTTGGATCGTACAAATCGAACCAGGCGGTGGCAGGGATGGGAACGGTATCCTTGCCGACCAGGACGGTCACTGATTCTATCGTAGTATGCGGGCTCTGGCCGATGACGCCGCCATAATACGGTTTGCCGTCGATGCGTAAGAGATGCGCTTCCTGCAGCATCAGCTTGTGTTTTTTGGGGTTGAAGATGCCCGTTCGGATGATCACCTGGATATTATCATCCTGGAAGGACATAAAATCCGGTCCGAAGTCTTTGACGGGAACGGTCTGGAGCTGGGCTTTGCCGATGCTCTCGTCGAGTGCAGCGAGTGCGAAGGAGGCGACATCGTTACGGATGTCCTGTTCGCGGATCTTGCTGAAATTGTCTTTTTTGCTGCGGAAGTCCGGAAAATCCAAATCCTGGGCCAGGCAGGAGAATCCGCTCAGGATCAGGAAAAGACAGGCTGCGATACGCATTGGAATAATCATTTATAAGTATACTGGTATTCGATATGTCCCAGCAGCTCCCGTTGTTTGCTGAAACAGGATTCCTTTATTTTTAGCCCTTTTTCGTTGTAGTCATAGATCCATTTCTGATAGCTGCTGGCCCCTTCCTGAACGGCCAGCAGGGAGGCGAGTCTTCCACCTTCTCCGTATTCAAAAATATTGTCCGGCAGCAATCGCTGCGCCTTTATATTATAACGAACGATATCGGTCAGCCGGTTGCTATCGTCGTAGTAATAGTCAATCGTGGGTAAGGCTTCCTTATTGCGAGTGGCTCTTTCTTCACCGATATTGCCTTTTTCGTCCGGGATGAAACGGACAAAAGTGCTGTCGTTGCCGTTTTTGATCTTTAGCATGGCTGTTGGCTTATCGTCGGGCCCGTATTGCCAATGGTGTTCTTCCACAGCCTGAACGTGGTTATCTGTTTCGGTTGAGGTGTTGGTAATGGACAGAAGCCGGCCCCTGGGGTCATACTGGTAGGCGGAAACGCTTTGGTAAGTATCGCTGGTATCCGTTATGCTGACCAGGAGGCCCTGGGGCGAATAGGCGGCGATGATCCAGGTTTCGGTCGTCCCGTTGGTTTTGGAATGGGTAGTCATGCTGGAAAAGTCCCCTGCGACGGTCTGGTCCACCTGGAAGCCTTCGGTAGGCTGTCCGTCGCCTTCGAAACTGTTCAGCCGGACCGATCTCACGTGGTTAGTCTTGTATAGCTGCCAAAGAGCGATATTCTCCCGGGTAGCGACCAGGTCTTTATAGTAGTATTGGGCGTTACAGGCCCCGGTTAGCAGGATCAGCAATAAAAATCCGATGAAAGCCTTCATTCAGCAAATTTAGAAATCAAGTTTAGAAACGAAAAAATCGTGCTTTTAATACATGGGAAGCTCCTAAGTTCCCTATTTTAGTAAAAATTTATACCTGTGTCGCACCTAAAAGAACGAAAAGAGAAAAATTGCCTGAATTGCCAGACGACGGTCCAAGGCCGTTACTGTCATGTCTGCGGGCAGGAGAACCTCGAGCCGAAAGAAACGGTCTGGCACCTGGTACAACATTTTTTTAACGATATCACCCATTTTGACGGTAAGTTTTTCGCTACGGTCAAGTTCCTGCTGCGGAAACCCGGTTTCTTGTCGGCGGAATATGTGGCTGGCAGGCGGGCCAGCTATCTTAACCCGATCAGGTTGTATGTCTTTACCTCGGCTTTCTTTTTTATCATCCTCTATTCGCTGAAAAGCCCGGAGGATATGCTGAAGCCGGGCGTCGATAAGGCGGATGAACGGATGCGGGGGCTTCCCGAGCTGCTGAAGAAGAAGGCAGCCGATGAAAAAAGGCTGGCCAAACCGACCGATGCGGATGATAAGGAGGAGCTGGAGAGTGGGATCAGCCAGCTGGCCGCGGAAATGGCTGTTATCAAAGAGACTTATGGCGATACGACGACCCGGAAATTTACCGATCAGCAGTTGACGGCGTTTTATGTAGCTGCCCTGACCGATAGTGCAAAGGAAGGGGGAATGCCGCCGGAAGCCAAAAAAAGAGTGTTGCAAGCGCTGAAAGTGGCCGAGAACCCGGCTTCGGGAAGCGATTTTTTTGGAATGAACCTGGGGCAATACAAGACGGCCGAAGCATACGATTCGTCGCAGCAGGCTTTGCCCGACAGCCTGCGGGACGGGTGGTTCGAACGCAGATTAATGGAAAAGCTGGTCGTTGCCGAGCAGGAATATGCCCGGGACAAAACGCGTTATTTTGAGAAGTTCATTGAGAACATGCTGCATTCGTTCCCAAAGATCCTTTTCTGGTCGCTGCCCTTTTTTGCATTGATCCTTAATGTGTTATATGTCAGACGAAAAAAGCAGTTTTATTATGTCGACCATGGGATCTTTACGATCCACGTCTATTGCGCGACCTTTCTGCTGCTGCTGATCTGTATGTTGCTGAGCATATTGAACGGCTGGGCACATTGGCGGTGGTTCAAAATATTGACGGATATCCTGATCTTTTTGCTGTGTATTTACATCATGATCTATCTGTACAAAGCGATGCGGGGTTTTTACAAACAGGGCCGGTTCAAAACCTTTGTGAAATATTTCATTACCTGCTGCCTGGCATTTGTCATAAATTTGATCTTGTTGGTAATATTCATAGTTATTTCCGCAATTTACATATGAGTGAAACAAATAACGCTTTTCAGCGGCTGGTGGGTATCATGGATGAGCTGAGGGAAAAATGTCCCTGGGATCGCAAACAGACTATCCGGACGCTGCGTCCGCTGACGATCGAAGAGACGTATGAGCTGGCCGATGCGATAACGGATGAGGACTGGAAGGGCATCCGGGAGGAATTGGGGGACTTGTTGCTGCATATCGTCTTTTATGCGAAGATCGGGACGGAGCAGGGGCAGTTTACGCTGGAAGAGGCTATCAATGGCATTTGCGACAAGCTGATTTCGCGTCACCCGCATATTTATGGGACGGTGGCGGGGCAGGATGGGCTGGTAGAAGTCCGCAATGAGGAGGATGTAAAGCGCAACTGGGAGCAGTTGAAGTTAAAGGAGGGTAAAAAGTCGGTACTTGGCGGTGTTCCCGTCTCGTTGCCGGCGACGATAAAGGCGACCCGGCTCCAGGAAAAGGCGGGAAAAGTTGGTTTTGAGTGGGATGAGACGGCCCAGGTATGGGAGAAGGTAAAGGAGGAGATGGATGAGTTGCAGGAGGCTGTTGGGCTGGGGGATCCGGATAAAATAGAAGAAGAGTTTGGGGACCTTGCTTTTTCGCTGATCAATTACGCACGATTTTTGCGGATTGATGCGGAGAACGCGCTTGAAAGAACGAACAGGAAATTTATTTATCGCTTCACCCGGATGGAAGATGAGGCGCGGTTACAAGGCCGGTCCCTGGCCGACATGACGTTACAGGAAATGGATGGGCTTTGGAATGCAATTAAACAGCAAAAACAAACGGATTGAAGTCCTTTTTCATCGATATTTTCCGCAGGAACATCTATCTCCTGCTGACGGCATTCGGACTGTTCCTTACCGGGTATTTTCTCAATCTATATTTTAGTGGCGATACTTCGGTTGCGGGGCTCCGCAACTCTATCCAGTCTTTTTTGCAGAAGAGGGAAAAAGATTTTGAGCAGATAACGACAGATACGGCGTTGATGAGCCGGTTGGCCAAGACGCGGTATTCGAAAAAGGAGCTGGATAAGATCGTGGAAAAGAAATACGGGATCTTCCTCTATGGGTCGGATTCCGTGGGGAGCGGTCTGTTTTTGCAATTCTGGAATGACCAGCGCTCGCAGCCGACGACGGCCCTTCTCAGTGGTCCGGATACTTCCGGCTTCGTTCAGCTTAGCAACGGGCAATACGACTTCATCAAGAGAACCGTGACCGGCGCGGACGGGCGGTCACTCGTGGCGATTGCGCTGATCCCTGTCCGCTGGCAGTACTATATCACCTTGTCAAATCTGACACCGGAATTTGTGGATAACCCCGCGGCCGAGAGGCGGGTTCAGATCGTGATGGCTCCGACGGATCTGCCTGTCCTCAATTCGCAAGGGGTGCCGCTGTTCTATCTGGAGAAAAAGCCGGGTTACCAGGCCCCGGCGCATATCTGGCCGATACCGCTGACGATTCTGCTGGGCCTGCTGCTGCTGCTGATCATCATTCACAATATTGCGCATTCGGTCAGGGAGAAATGGGGGGCGCCATGGGGGATCGGGTTCCTGATCTCGATCATCCTGCTGCTGAGGATCATCATTTATCTTTCGCCCGGGCTGCTGAATCTCCGCCAATTCGATCTTTTCGACCCTACGATCTATAGTTCCGGTGTTATTCTCAATTCATTGGGGGACCTGGTCATCAATTCTTTCCTGTTTTGCTGGATCATCATGTTTATCCGGCGGGAGCTTAGCGATTATACGATCCCTCAATCGGTGCACCGGTGGAAGAACTGGCTTTGGATGAGCGTTGGGCTGGCGCTGCTGGTGACCACTACCTTTTTGTTTGCCAATATCGTGCAGTCGCTGGTGACGGATGCGAAGATCTCATTCAATGTGACGAATTTCTTCAGCCTGCTGAAGAATTATAGTTTTATCGGTTTTATCGCTTTGGCTGCGCTGGCGCTGGGCTATTTCTTTTTATCCCAGGTCCTTTTCCAACTGATCGGCTACCTGATCCGGTCGCTGTCGATCGTGCTGTATATCATTACCGCTACGATGGGTCTGCTGCTGCTGACCTTTATCCAGAACCGCGACATGGTGGAGCTGGACATTTTTGTGCTGATCTGGTTATTGGGCTATGTCTGGCTGATGCAGCGCAGGATATTCTTCGATTTGCGGTTTCGGCTTAATGTCTCGGAGGTTCTTTTCTGGCTGTTCATCTTTTCCATCTCTATTTCTGCGGTGATCCTCTTCGAAAACCGGAAAATGGAAGAATCGACCCGGCAGGAGGTGGCGGAAAGGCTGGGTGAGCAGTCCAATCCTACGAGTGAGAAGATGCTCAGCATCTATTTCAGCTATATCGATAATGATTTCCTTTCGCAGAATTTCTCCCGGTTCCGGGATCCCTATTCCAACCAGCTGATGAAGGACAGTATCAGCAACCGGAACTTTATGGCGTATCAGAGCAAATTCGAGACGCGCCTGTATACCTATGATGGGGATGAAAAGCCTCTTTTTAACGAGCCGCCGATTTCTTACGATACGCTGAATACGACTTTTACGGTTCAGGGTAAAAATACCGATATCCCCGACCTGAAGTATGTGGAACGGTCCTTTGATAAATTCACCTATATCTACAAAAAATCGTTGCGAAACGATACCACCGGGAAGACAGCGGGATATCTGTTCATTTTATCCGAGCCGAAGGAATATAAGGGGGACGATGCGCTGGTGCCCGAGCTATTCCATGAGCGTAGCGAAGACCTGCCGGAATACTATGCCATCTATAACAAGCTGGAGCTGGTTACGGCCAGCAGTGATTATCCTTTTTCCACCCGGCTGACGGATAGCCAGATTCCCAGGTCCGACTTTGTACATGTTAAAAAAGACGGTTACGACGAGCTATGGCATCGGGTCTCGGATGATAACTTTGTCGTGGTGGTGAAAAGGGACAATTCCTCTATCGAGGACATTACACTCTTTGCCTATCTGTTCAGCGCCTTTCTTTTCCTGGTGGCGCTGTTCCGGGTGACGGCGCTCCTGATCTGGTCCCGGCTGCATTGGAGCCAGCTGAAGACCTACTGGCAGATGAATATCCGTTCGCAGATCCATACGACGATCATCTTTATCAGCCTGTTCTCCTTTGTGGTCATCGGGGTGGCGACGATCTTCTTTTTTATCAACCGGTATAATCGGAATAACCAGGACCGGCTCAGCAAGGCGATGCAGGTCATGGTCAGCGAGGTGCAGAGCAAATTATCGGCGCCCGGCAGCTACGGCCAGGACGGGAGGCTATATTATCAGGGGTCGAGGACTGAATTGCAGACCCTTGTCGAGGAGATAGCGCAGGTACACAGCACGGATATCAATATCTATGATCTGGATGGCAATTTGCAGGTGTCATCCAACCTGTTCATTTACAACAAGGGGATCCTGAGCAAGAAGATGCATCCCCTGGCGTATTATAACCTGCACGAGCTGAATACCATCCAGTATCCCAATGAGGAGCAGATCGGCGGGATCTCTTATGTGAGCATTTATCACCCCCTCCGGGATGACAATGGGAATGCCTATGCCTATCTCAATATCCCCTCGTTTACGACGCAGGATGAGCTAAAGCAGGAGATATCCAACTTCCTGATGACGATCATCAATCTGAACGCCTTTATTTTCCTGATCGCCGGTACGATTGCGCTGTTCCTGACGAACCGGATCACCTCGTCCTTCCTGCTGATCTCCAAAAAAATGCAGGAGGTCAATCTGGGTAAGACGAATGAAGAGATCGAATGGAAGCGGAACGATGAGATAGGAGGGCTGGTTAAAGAATACAACAAGATGGTGAAGAAGCTGGAAGAGAGTGCTGCCGCTCTGGCCAAGAGCGAGCGGGAGGGCGCCTGGCGGGAGATGGCGCGGCAGGTGGCGCATGAGATCAAAAACCCGCTCACCCCGATGAAGCTGAGCATCCAGTATTTGCAGAAGGCCATTGACAATAACTCCGCGAATGTGAAGGAAATGGCCAGCAGTGTGGCGAAGACGCTGGTGGAGCAGATCGATCACCTGTCCAAGATCGCCTCCGACTTTTCACAATTCGCCAATATCGGTAATCCCAAAAAGGAAGTATTCGATCTGCATGAGATGCTGTATTCTCTCACTTCCCTGTATGAGACGACGGAGAATCTTTTGTTTAAGTGGGTGCCGGTCCATCACCGCATAATGGTATATGCGGATAAGACCCAGCTAAACCGGCTTTTTACGAATCTCCTGCAGAATGCCATGGAGGCCTGTGACAATAACAGCCGTCGGGTCATCAGTGTCAGTGAGGAGATCAGGGAAGAGTCGATCATAGTAAAGGTGACGGACAATGGGGAGGGCATTCCGCTGGAGATGCAGTCCAAGATCTTTATTCCCAATTTTACGACCAAATCTTCGGGTACAGGGCTTGGGCTGGCGATGAGCAAGACGATCGTCGAGCAGGCGAAGGGGAAGATCTGGTTTGAGACGGTAGAAGGGGAGGGGACGACGTTTTATGTCGAGCTGCCGATTCTGCGTGCGCAAAGACCGCTGCCCCAACCACCGGAGGTGGTTTAAATCATTGGCCCCAGTAGATAACCGAGCGCAGCGGGGGTTGTTAGATTCCTTTCATTTTTTTTCTATTTTCCAGAAACGCCTTGAATTTTTCCAAATTAAAGCTACTAAGATTGTGTTCCGGTGTCAGGCCGGCTTTTTGTGCTGCCAGCACGCCATAGCGGATATCCTTGTATCCGGCGGTCGAGTGGGCGTCGGGATCGATGGAGATCAGGGCTCCTTTGTCGAGTGCATAACCGATCCAGCGCCAGTCCATATCGAGGCGGCGGGGGTGTGCGTTCAGCTCGATGGCGACTTTGTTTGCTATACAGGCATCGATGATCTTTTTATGGTCGACCGGGTAACCGGGGCGGCTTAGCAGGAGTCTGCCGGTCAGGTGGCCCAGGATGGTGGTATAGGGATTTTCGATGGCGCGTAACAAGCGGGTCATGGCCTTTTCCTCGTTCATCTTAAGGTTGGAATGGACGGAGGCGATCACGAGGTCGAAGGTAGAAAGAATGTCATTGGAATAATCGAGGGCCCCGTCGTTCAGGATATCGCTCTCTATGCTTTTGAAAATGACAAAGGGGGCCAGTTTGCGGTTCAGCTCGTCGATTTCGGCGTGCTGTTCGCGGAGGCGGTCTTCTTTAAGGCCGTTGGCATAGAAGGCGGTTTTGCTATGGTCGCTGATGACCAGGTATTCGAAACCTTTTTCGATACAGGCGGCGGCCATTTCATCCAGGGTGTTGGAGCCGTCGCTCCATTTGCTATGGCTATGGATGATGGCGCGGATATCGGTTGTTTCGATGACCGGAGAAAGGGAGAGGGCGGCGGCCTGTTCCAGAATAATCTTTTGTTCGCGGCGGAAGGGGGGGATGAAGGGAATGCCTGCGTTTTCGAAGAGCGATTCTTCCGAGGTGTAATGGGGGGTCTTTACTTTTTCCTGCCAGGCTTGCAGGAACTCTTCGCTGCAGCTGGTCTCGAAGAAGGTCCGGGTAAAATCTGCGGGAGTGGCATGGATGAATTCGATGCTGACGACTTCGTCGGGTGCGTTGGTGATGAGGAAGGCCTTTGCGGTCTCCGGCAGAGCGGTGGTTATCCATTGCAGCCTGGTGATGACTTCGAGCTGGCGTCGGAAGTCCCCGGTCAGCGCCCATTGTTCTGTGGGAAAGGCTTTTTTTAATTGTGCATCTATCAGCAGCGCATAGGCTTCTATATCGGCAAAGAGGTGGCTGCCCACGTGTCGGAGGCGGAATTCGATGGCTTCGCGGACATTCTGCTGGGTCTTTTCACCAAAGCCTTTGAACAGGAGCAATCTGTTTTCCTGGCAGGCATAGAGCAGTTCGCCGACCGATTCGATTTCCATTTCCTTCCAGATCGTGGCTATTTTTTTTGGTCCGAGGCCTTTGATGTGGAGCATTTCTATGACCCCGGGCGGGGTATTGGCGATGTATTGCTGTAAAAGCCTTAATTCCCCCGTTTGGAGGATTTCCTGGATTTTTTTGCCGATGGCGTCCCCGATGCCCTTGATGGAAGTTATCTTGTCGGGGGGCAATTCCCGGATGGGGGCAGGCAATTTTTCCAGTGTAAAGGCTGCTATGGAATATGATTTTGTCTTGAAGGAGTTCTCGCCGTGGATATCCATCAGCTTGCCCAGTAAGCTGAATTGTTCGGCGATATAGTCGTTGTCGATTGTCATGCCCCCAAGTTACGGAAAGACCGTGAAACGTAGCAGGGGCGGGGTACAGGGCAAAAGAAAAGTCCCGAATTACTTCGGGACTTCGATATGTTCTGCTTTATTGAAGAAATAGAACTATTTCTTTTTTGCAGCTTTCTTAGCGGCTTTCTTTTTAGGAGCAGCTTTCTTTTTGGGAGCGGCTTTTTTCTTAGCGGCTTTCTTTGCAGTTGCCATTTTTTTTGAATTTAATTGGTTAGTAAATCAATTACAATCATAAAAATAGAAACTTCTTTGGAAGATCCAAAAAAATTTTTGAAAAATTCCAATTTTTTTTCTAAGCAACTACTTCAACTGCGTTGACGCTAACGAAAGTTTTATCACCTTTTCCTTTTCTGAATTCAACCAATCCGTCAGTGAGTGCGAAGATGGTGAAATCTTTTCCAACGCCTACATTCTTTCCGGGATGGTATTGTGTGCCGCGTTGACGGATGATGATATTGCCGGCGATAGCTGGCTGACCACCGTAGATCTTAACGCCAAGGCGCTTGCTGTGTGAGTCGCGGCCGTTCTTTACACTGCCTTCCCCTTTTTTGTGTGCCATATCTTTGAGATTTGATAGGTTATAATTGATTACGCGGGTTTTGCGGATTAAGCCCAAAGCCGCCGGAGGCGGCTTACTAATTATGCAATTTCGCTGATGTGGATTTTCGTGTAATGGGTACGATGACCGTGCTTCTTACGAAAACCTTTCCTTCTTTTCATTTTAAAGGCGATAACCTTGTCACCCTGAACGTGACCGATGATCTCAGCCTTGATAACAGCCTTTACATCGCTCCCCACGGATAATTTGTCGTCGTCGTGTGAGAGGAGGACTTCTCCGAATTCAACTTTATCGCCGGCATTGCCCGCGATCCGGGGAACGTACAAAGTCTGGTCTTTCTGGACCTTAAATTGCTGACCGGCTATTTTCACTACTGCTAACATAATATTCAATATTAGGGCTGCAAAGGTAAGGGGAATTTTGGGAAAAAAGAAGTGAATAGGCAAAAAATGGCCCGGGAGGGCAAAATTAATGGAATTCCCCGGTGATTGGGTGTTCGGGGAGATAGGACGGTGCCAGCGGGTCAGTTTTAGCGGGAGGTTGGCGCTTTTGGGGGGTAATGGGGGGGATTTCGCCTCATTGCGTATTGGGCTTTTTCCTCTAGTTTTGCCCGCATGAGTATGAAGATCAAATCCTTTTTGGCCAGACCTTTTGCGTCCTATATATATAAGGCCATTCAGAAGGGGATGACTTCGGCGGTGGCGGATCAGGAGGCGATATTAAAGGGGTTATTGCAGGTGGGGAGCAAGACGGAATTCGGGACTGAACATAAATTGGGTGAGGTAAAGAGCTATACGGAGTTCAGGCAGGCGGTTCCGGTCCGGGATTACGAGCAGTTTTCCCCTTATATCGGCAGGATCAAGGAAGGCAGGCATAATGTGCTATGGAAAGGGCTTCCGATCTATTTTGCCAAAACCTCCGGCACCACCAGCGGGGTCAAATACATTCCCATCAGCAAGGACTCCATTTCCAATCATATCAACACGGCCCGCAATGCGCTGTTGTGTTATATGGCAGCTACCGGCAATACTTCCTTTTCCAACGGGAAAATGATCTTTCTGTCGGGCTCGCCGGAACTGGAGAGGGTGGGGGGTATCCCTACGGGCAGGTTAAGCGGGATCGTCAACCATCACATCCCGGGTTATCTGCGGACCAATCAGCTGCCTTCTTACGAGACCAATTGTATTGAGGACTGGGAGACCAAACTGGACAAGATCGTGGAAGAGACGGTAGGACAGGACATGACGCTGATCAGCGGCATACCGCCCTGGGTACAGATGTATTTTGACCGGCTGACGGAGTTGAAGGGGATGCCTGTCAAGGACATTTTTCCTGATTTTTCCGTCCTGGTGCATGGGGGGGTGAATTTTGAACCATATAAGCAGCGGTTGTTCGACAGCATCGGAAAGGTGGTGGATACGATCGAGACCTTTCCTGCTTCCGAAGGCTTCTTTGCCTTTCAGGACTCGCGGGAGCAGGAGGGCTTATTGCTTAACAGCAATAGCGGCATCTTCTTCGAATTCATTCCGGCGGCGGAAATCGGCAAGGAGCAGCCGGTCCGGCTTTCGCTGAAAGAGGTGGTGACGGGTGAAAATTATGCGCTGGTGGTGAGCAATAATGCCGGTCTGTGGGGTTACAGCATCGGGGACATGGTCCGCTTTGTTTCGGTAAATCCGTACAGGCTGGTAGTCACGGGGAGGACCAAGCATTTTATCTCTGCCTTTGGCGAGCATGTGATTGGCGAGGAGGTGGAATACAGTCTGATGAAAGCGGCTACGGAAGCCGGGCTGCACATCACCGAATTTACGGTGGCCCCGATGATCCGGCAGGAAGGCGGTAAATCCTATCATGAATGGTTTGTCGAGTTTGGGGACCGTCCCGCGGATCTGGCGACCTTTGCGATCAATGTAGATAATCATCTGCGTTCAAAGAATATCTATTATGACGATCTGATCACGGGCAATATCCTGCAGCCTTTACAGATCCGCGCGGTAAAAAAGAATGGATTTATCGATTATATGAAGTCAGTAGGGAAGTTGGGTGGTCAGAACAAGGTGCCGCGCCTGAGCAATGACCGCAAGTTGGCAGCTGAGTTGGAAAAATATGTGGAATAAATACTGAAAATGTCAAACAAGTCACCCAAAAAAAGGATTGCGATATTTGGCTCTACCGGCTCTATCGGGCGTCAGGCGCTGGAAGTCATCGATGCCAACCCGGCCATCTTCAGTACCGAGGTGTTAACGGCTCAGACCAATGATGACTTATTGATCCGGCAAGCCTTGCATTTCAATCCGAATATTGTCGTTATCGGTGACGAGAAGAAATACGGGCGTGTAAAAGAGGCTCTGGCCGCACGTCCTATAAAAGTATTTTCGGGTGAAAAGGCGCTGGATGAGGTGGCTTGTATGGATGTTTATGATATGATGCTTGCGGCGATTGTCGGCTTTGCCGGTCTGCGGCCGACGCTCTGTGCCATAGAGAATGGCAAGGCCGTGGCGCTGGCCAATAAGGAGACGCTGGTGGTTGCGGGGGATATTGTCATGAAGAAAGCCCTGGATCACAAGGCGCCCATCATCCCGGTAGATTCGGAACATTCTGCCATTTTTCAGTGCCTGGTCGGGGAGACGCGCAACCGCATCGAGCAGGTCATCCTCACGGCGTCGGGTGGCCCTTTTCTTGGTAAAAAGCCAAACTTCCTTGTCAATGTGAAAAGGGACCATGCGCTTCAGCATCCGAACTGGAATATGGGCGCCAAGGTGACTATCGACTCCGCAACCCTGATGAATAAGGGGTTGGAAATGATCGAAGCCAAATGGCTGTTTAATCTGAAGCCGGAGCAGGTCCGGGTGGTGATCCATCCGCAAAGTATTATCCATAGTATGATCCAGTTTGAGGATGGGAGTATCAAGTCGCAGATGGGACTACCGGATATGAAACTGCCGATACAGTATGCGATGAGCTTTCCGCAGCGTCTTGCCAGCAGCTTTCCCCGTTATGATTTCCGGAAGCCGGGCACGCTTAGTTTTGAAGAGCCGGATACCAAGACCTTTCGCAACCTGACGCTGGCGACGGATGCCCTTCATAAGGGTGGTAATCTTCCCTGTGTACTGAATGCGGCGAATGAGATCGCGGTCTTTGCTTTTCTCCGGAACCGGATCGGTTTCCTGGATATGACGGACCTGGTGGAACGTACGATGCAGGAAATGCCGTTTATCGGCCACCCGACGCTGGAGGAATATTTTGACAGCGATGGGGAGGCCCGTAATTTTGCCGCTTCACTGATTAAGCTATGATTTTATTTTAATGGTACCGACAAAAGGGTATTTTAGCGGATATTTGGTAAGTTTCGCGAATTCGAAAGAAAAAGAAATATGACACTATTAGCTATTGAATGGTCTTCCGTTGGAATTAAGGTTCTCCAATTCATTCTATCCTTTTCGATACTGGTTATCCTTCACGAGCTGGGGCATTTTTTACCGGCCCGTTGGTTCAAGTGCCGGGTCGAGAAGTTTTATTTGTTCTTCAACCCCTGGTTCTCCCTTTTCAAAAAGAAGATCGGCGATACCGAATATGGCCTGGGCTGGGTTCCTTTTGGCGGGTATGTAAAGATCTCCGGGATGATCGACGAGAGCATGGACAAGGAGCAGATGCAGCAACCGGCGCAACCCTGGGAATTTCGAAGCAAGCCGGCCTGGCAGCGGCTGATCATTATGCTGGGGGGGGTGACGGTCAACGTACTGCTGGCCTTTACAATCTTTATCATGATCATGTGGATCTGGGGAGACAGGTATATTCCGGTTACCAATCTGAAATATGGTCTTTATGCCGATACGCTGGGTCGAAAAATCGGATTAAGGGATGGGGACAATATTATTGCGGTCGGCGGCAAGCCGGTGATGCGGACCAATAAGATCGGTTCCGAGATCATCATGAACGAGGCCACGTCCTTAACCGTGCTTCGTGACGGGGACAGCGTCAAGCTGGCTATTCCGACGGGGTTTATCACGCTATTGAGCAAGGCCAGGCTGGAACACTTTTTCGGGCTTCGCTATCCGCAGATCATAGATTCCGTGCCTTCGAGCGTCAAAGTGCTGCGGGGGAATGTCCGGAAGGGGGATACGCTGATTGGCGTGGACGGGCGATTTATTCGTTTTGCCTCGGATCTTTATAAGGATACCACGTTCGGTTATGTTCAGCGTGAAAAGGCGGAGAGCATGACTTTTCTCCGGGGGCATGACACGGTGAGCGCGTTGATTGCCAGGCAGGAAAAGCTCGGCACGGGGATTCAATACAAGAACCCGGAAGATATCCTGGGTTATGTGCAGATCAACTATACCTTATTGCAGGCTGCTCCTGCCGGTATCCACAAGAGCATTCAGACGTTGATCGATTATATCCGTAATCTGCGACTGCTGTTCACTTCGAAGGAAGTCAAGGTGCAGGACAACCTGGGGAGTGTGGTGAGCATAGCGAGCGTGTTTCCTTCTGAATGGGATTGGGAGAGTTTCTGGTCTTTGACGGCTATTTTCAGTATCCTGCTGGCTTTTATGAATGTGTTACCTATACCAGCCCTGGACGGGGGGCATGCGTTGTTCACGCTGATCGAGATGATCAGTGGCCGCAAGCCCAGCGACAAATTCGTCGAATATTCGCAGATGGTGGGGATGGTGTTGTTGTTTGGCCTGATGGCGTATGCGATGGGGCTGGATATTTTCCGATTCTTTAAGTAGCGGATTTTTTGTACTTTTACAGACCGGGGGTGCCTGGTTTTGACAGCATAGATCTTTGAAGGTGTAAGCATGCCGTGCGTTGGATAATTAGCACGTTAATCTGAATATTCAAACTTCAAATGGCAATACTTCGTATGCCATGGCTGCCTAATCAGTGATTAGATAGTCATTTGGGCCGTGTGGCAGGTTAGCCTGTTACCAAGCTGCACAGCCGACTCAAAACAAATACGGGATGCTGCAACGGAAGGCTGTGACCGTTGCTTAAGACCATACAGCTAAGGAAATGATCGGTGTGTCCGGTTCCTGTTATTTCCCGACAATCAATGCCGGAATAAGCATGTAGAAAGCTTTCGGCGGTTATGTTTGGACAGGGGTTCGATTCCCCTCACCTCCACTTTTTTTAAGCCCTGTAAATCAAATATTTACGGGGTTTTTTTGTGAATAGCTGGCGAGAAATGGAACCCCGTAGGCAAAAATGAAATAACCCAATCGATGATATAGCCCGTCGTGAAATAGGCTAATTTCCGTTTATGAACTATGACTTACCCAAAGGAATATGGACGATTGACGATTTTGATGAAATGGCTTGGCATGATTGCCTTATTCACGCAATTTCATTTGGTGAAGAATTTAAACTGCTACTTGATATCGACTATATTTTTAAATGGGTTTTGGAAGGAAAGCGATATAAGTTATGGAATTGACTATTGGATTGGCTTCGTTATAGCTAAGATGAATATCGTGTTCATGGCAAAATAGAATTTCCGTGGTGAGGTGATTTAAGTAGAGGACCGTATCATCATCGTAAAAAGAGCCGCTTCCAGATTTATTGGCTTTATCGATCTCGCCTGCAATTTCTTCTACTGTAGTAGTAAATGGTGTCCAGTTTTTATAGTCGTTACCCCATGCCCATCCAAAAAGCATTTCTACTTCCAATACTTTGTTATTTTTTTAATATATCAAGAATTTCGTAGAGGCAGTTTTCGTATTCTATAAGATAAGATCAAACTGCCGGGTAAATATTGTATTTCTATAATCCATAATGCAATAATGTGGCTGTTTGAGTTAGGCTATTTAAATAAGTCCTCCATTAGCACCTCGGCCTGTATGCGACCCAGATAGTGCTCATTTTTCCGGGTGCCACATGTGGTGATCATAGTGGGGAATAAGGTCTTTTTTGTGCCGGTTTCAGCGCGGAATACATTCACTTTAGTATCCAGTTCGGTGGCGTACTTTTTATCGATCACGAATTCGCCGCTGGAAAATTTCATTTCACAGATATTAATACAACGGTCCTGCCGATCCAGTAACAAATCAATCTGCGCGCCATGTGCCCCTTTTCCCGGTGCGTGTCGCCAGGTGGAGGTGTTAGTCAATACGCCTTCGATCCCGAGTTTGCGCCTGACCTGCAACACATGTTTTTGACAAACAGATTCAAAAGCAAATCCGCTCCAAATCGTATAGGTAGGTGTTCCATATTCCCGAAGCCAGGCGCCGTCTGCGGTATCTTTCGTGTGCTCGATGAATTTCAGGTAGAATAACGAGTATTCGTCTGATAGCTTATAAATACTTTCGTTGGCGTTCTTTTGGAAAGGAATATAGCGAGTGATAAAGCCAGATTCTTCAAGTTCCTCCAATATCCTTGTGGTTGTGCCTCCGGAAGTAAAGCCGCATTCGGCAATAATTTCATTGCGCGTGAGGCCCTTCCCTTTGGCGGCCAGCGCCCTGATCACCAGTTCATGGTTCTCCGAATGAGCAAATAGCGATTTATAAAGATTGTTAAATTCATTTTTCAAAGGGCCGTCTTTGGTAAAACAAAGCCGGTCTATTATTTGGGCGGTGCTTTCTCCTGGATTTATATTTCGCAAGTAGTGCGGTATGCCGCCCATAGCCATATAGAGCTGTAGTTGGCTATATTGATCGAGTATAACATTTTTACTTTGCAGGTACTGCTGTGTTTCACCCAAGGTAAACGGCAATAACCGTATCGTTTGAGTAACACGATTATGCAGACCTCCCCGGTTGTTGATGATCTTATCGATCATCCAGGATGCAGCCGATCCGCAAATGATTACTTTTAAATGCGATCTTTTGGATGCAGAGGCATTCCACCAGTGGTCAAAGGCTTGTAAGAATCCAGACTTATGTGTTTCGATCCAAGGAAACTCATCGAAGAATATAACGGCAGGTTTGTCAGAAGGAAGAGTGTTGATATAGGTGTCCAGCATCATAAATGCCTGCAGCCAGTTAGCAGGTATAGCCAACGCTACGGGACTTTTGGTAGTCTGTTGGAGAGCCTGGCTGAAATTTTCAAGCTGGGTCTTCATCGTAGCTTTGTGTATGCCCGTAAATTCAAATCCAATAGCATCTTTACAGAAAGTCCGGACGAGATAAGTTTTACCAACCCGGCGGCGGCCATAGATGGCGATCAGTTCGGGCTCGGTAGTCGCTAGCCTTGCAGCCAGTATTTTTTGCTCCGCAATACGTCCGGTGATGCTCATTGTATTTATTTCCAGCCAAAATTAAGATTTTAATTCTATTTTGGACTCAGATATTATTTTATCGGCGTCCAAAAGTGTTAAGAAGGCGGATGCTTTGGACGCAGATAGGGGATTATAGGCAGCCAAAATACCAGGCTCGGGCAGATGATGCGATTCCCATAGAATTTGAAATGATAAAAGTATTTAATGCTTTAATTGCTGAATCAGAGATAAAAGAGAGAGGTGATCGGCTCAGTGATGCCCTGATCGAAATCAATTTCCGGCGGGTATGATTGGAATGCCAGGAACACAGTTCTTACGCAACGCTCCTTTTTATGGGACGAATCTGCGATTGGTCAGCTTTCTACGAAATGAGAACCGTAGAATTCTTTTAATTGAGTTTTCTCGCTGGAACCGAAGGCGCGGGGGGACGGGTGCAGCGAGTGCCGGGCTGGATGCGGTGGATCACCTTTTCAGGGTATCGATCATTGTACCTGGATAATAGATAGTTGAACCCGTTCCATTGAGGGAAGTTGTAACAGGCTCTATTGATGGAAAACTGAGTACCAATAAGGTGTCGTTGAGAGTAATAATTTGCGCGACGGTGGTATCGTGAAAACGGCCCAGGGTGTCCTGGGTCTCGAATAAATATGCATAATTACTTTGACTTTGGCTGACATAAAAAGTTATGGAAGAAGATGATGCCTTGTAAAATATTGTATCAACGCTATACGGTAAGTAGCCGGTCACGTAGGAGTAAACCGAATCGTTCTTCCCAAAATTGAAATAGTCGTTGGGCGCATCGACTTCATGAAAGCCGTCGAACGGGTAGGGGCTTGTTGGGAAGGTTGCTGTACGGGAGACTAAGGTCCATTTGTTTTGGAGGAGGGTGTTCCCTGAATTTGCGCTGTTGTTCTTCTTGTGACAGGCTACTATTAGAATGATAAATGCTAAGGCGGATAGTTTTTTCATTTGTTTAGAAAAGTCAATGACAGAAATGTAGTAAAAAAGGCGCAGATTCAGTGGCTTTTTTGTTGACTCCTAAGGAGAAACCGAACTTTTCCGCCCTGCTGTTGTTTGACTAACGGACAGTTTAACTGGTATACCAGGCTCGCCACCTTTTACCAGAATGTTTACTGGATCGGCTTATAATCCTTGAATAAATTTACTTTTGTTCCCTCTGCCAGGCTGCGATAATCTTTCCATTTACCGTCGATAAATGCATTGATCTTTTGAAGGGCCACGACAACTGCCTTCTCCGCATTCGAAACCAAAGTCACTTCCTGTTCACCCGGCGCTATCATTTTACTTCCGATGGATTGCTGGGCTTCGCGTAGCTGCGACATCACTGTTACATCAAATGGATTTCTTGCCAGCCCTTGCCGATCGGAGGTTTTACCATTTATGAATTCACGGATCGATTTTATCTCATCTTGCATTTTGGTAGTCGCCTTCTTTAGGGAATCAGCGTCTTTTCCTTCTATGCCATTTAATTGATTTAGAATTTTTGCGCAAATTTCGTCCGACTCAGTCAACCTGTCCATACCCTCCGTTAATTTGTCAGCCGATTTTCTTATGCGATCATACATGGCTCTTTGTGCCACCTTAATTTCATTTCGATTGCCCAGCCTCGGATCGTCTTTTATCGTGACAATTGTTGAATCAGCTGCTCTACCATAAGTGATCACTAATTTATAAGTCCCGGGCAATACTTGCATGCCTCCCGGCTCCTCTGCTCCGGGCTGTGGTTTAGGCGACCCCGGTTGACGAAAACCTTTTTCTTCCATTCCCCAATACTGGCGATTGAACCCGCTATCGACATTCCACCGCAATGTTCTTATCAACTCATTTTTATCATTATAGATCCTTACCCGTGCACTGTCGCCTTTTTTGCCTGTGGCCGCTCCTTGCCCAAGCCCTGCTCCGCCAATGCCACCGCCTCGGCGACGGCCGCTGCTTTGTTGTTCTTCAGGCGCCGGGGTCGGTTGGGATTGCAGGCTATCCGCTTTTGAAGGTTGCGCCTTCGGCTTAATGACAAAAAATGAGACTTCGGCTCCCCGCTTTCTGTTGTCCGCTTCATATAAGCCATCTACACTCCATTCATAGCCGGTAGCGGGTCTGATCTGTGCCTGATAGGCGTCAGGCGCCGGAAAAACAGTAATGGTATCTGTGATGGCCGCGCCTTTACCCGCTGCCAACTTTCTGAACGGGCGAATATCGTCGAACACCCACAGCGATCTTCCGAATGTCGCGACCACCAGATCGGCCTCTCTTTCCTGTATGGTCATATCGTATGTAGAAACAGAGGGGTAACTATTTTTCCATTGCTGAAATGTCGATCCGTTGTCAAAACTTATCCATAAGCCGTTCTCCGTTCCGGCAAAAATAAGATTTGGCTCAATAGGATCCTCAATCATACAAAGAGTATAACCTCGTACCTTATTTTCATCCACCATTCTTTTCCATGTTTTGCCATAATCGGTTGTACGGAAAATGTATGGTTTAAAATCGCCACGGCGATAATCGTTAGCCACGACAAACGCCTCGCCTGCATTGTAACGGGATGCCGTTATTTGGGGTACCCAGCAACCTACCGGCAAGCCCGGAATTTTGCCGCGGAAGTTTTCCCAGGTCTTGCCGCCGTCTCTTGTCAATTGCACATTGCCATCATCCGTTCCTGCCCAAATAACTCCTTGTGCTTTTGGCGAGGGAGAAATAGTAATGATCGTGCAATGCGTTTCCGCTCCGGTGATGTCCAATGTCAGCCCGCCTGTTGTCTGAAATGCCTTGATCTCCGTTGTATCGTTGGTCGTAAGATCGGGGGAGATGATTTGCCAGTTTGCCCCTTTGGCGTCGCTCTTATGTATAAACTGGCTGCCCAGGTAAATCGTCGATTTGTCGAATGGATCCTGCGCCATTGCCGTATTCCAGTTAAATCGCAGCATTAGTTTTGGGTCCAGAGGCGGCGGTTTTACAAACCAGCTCTCTCCCGTCCTCCAGTTCTTTCGTTCAAGAGATCCCCCCTGGCTTTCGCTATACACCCAGCTTGCATCTTCCGCATCGGGCATTACGTCGAAGCCATCGCCACCGCCAATATTATCCCAATAATCATTTCGAATACCGCCGCTGATCCATGTATAGGCGGGACCATGCCAGCTTCCGTTATCCTGCAAGCCGCCCATTACATTATAGGGCATTTCATTGTCTGTATTAATATGATAAAATTGACCAACAGGAATTTTGTCGTCAAAGGCCCAGTTCTTACCCCGGTCATGCGTGATGCCGATGCCGCCATCATTACCTTCTATCATAAAGCTCCCGTTCTTTGGATGTATCCACCATGCATGATGATCCGGATGAATACCTGAATATGGAATCAATGTGGTGAATGTCTTACCGCCGTCTTCACTTACCTCCACCTGATCGTGGATATTGTATATCCGGTTTTCATTTTGCGGATCGACGCGTATGTCCTGAAAATAGAAAGGACGATTCGTGACCACTTTTGGATCATTCGTGACCAGTTGCCACTTAGCGCCGCCATCATCGCTTTTATATAAGCCATTTTTTGTCGCTTCCACCAAAGCATAGACACGGCTTGGCTGGTTGGTCGCGAACGCCAGGCCGATTTTTCCATAATCGTCTTCGGGTAAACCATCGTCTTTGCCTAATTTTTTCCAATTCTTACCTCCATCAATGGTCAGATACAGCCCGCTTCCGGGGCCCCCGCTTTTAAAATCCCAGGGTGTGCGGCGATGTTGCCACATGCTTGCAAGCAGACGATTGGGATTGGATGGATCCATTACCAGATCGGTGCAGCCAGAGGTGTCGTTGGTGTATAAAATTTTTGTCCAGGTATCACCGCCATCTGTTGTTTTAAAAACCCCTCTGTCCGGATGTATGCCATAAGGGTTTCCGATGGCGGCGACATAAACGATATTAGGATTGACCGGGTCAATGATGATACGGTGAATATTCCTTGAATTCTCCAATCCCATCCGCTTCCATGTCTTGCCCGCATCCAGGCTCTTAAAGATCCCTTCGCCAATATTCACTGAGTTCCTTGGGTTTCCTTCTCCTGTTCCAACCCAAACAATAGTTGGATTGGATTGCTGAACGGCAACGGTTCCTATGTTCTGTGTTGGCTGATCATCAAAAACCGGCGTCCACGTATTGCCGCCGTTCTCCGTTTTCCACACGCCACCTGAGGCTGAGCCCAGGTAAATGATGTTGGGATTATCCAGGACAACGTCGATGGTGGTGATCCGGCCGCTCATGCCGGCAGGGCCGATATTGCGGGGTTTCCAATTTTTAAATTGTTCGAGGCTGATTTTTTGTGCGGTTGCGAATAAACAGATCAAGGCACTGCCAATGCCTAGCAGAATTGATTTTCTCATGGAGCGTGATGATTTGATAATTTAAATCTATTGAAAAATATTGGTTGAACCTGTCTTAATGTCTACTTTACCTTGATCTGAAGGACACTATCCGTTTTTCATATGAAAGAGTTCGCTTATATATTGCCGCTCATTGGACTCTTCGACCCTTAAAGAAATTGCTGCCGGTCTTTGAGAAGTATGGCCAGAAGATTTATCCCCCAATTATCTCACTGACCCCTTTAGTGATTTCTCAAGTCATTGATTTTCATCGATTTTCGTTTTTGTCCGAACGGCACTTCCCATGGCAGATTATTTGCATTCGTTTCATCGGAAACTTCCTCTCACTAACTTAAAATTTATCATTTATGAAAATGATCAGCACCAATCGGCCAATAATATTTCTAATGATATTGTCAGGCCTGTTTTTACCACGAATATTAATGGCA
>Ga0206963_10152_pt1 | contig 23036 bp, 20 predicted proteins | sample Alteio_BWOrgHeat_28_FD_152958 | JGI IMG/M metagenome (GOLD analysis project Ga0206963, IMG submission 152958) | Enriched cells from forest soil in Barre Woods Harvard Forest LTER site, Petersham, Massachusetts, United States -... | ecosystem: Environmental > Terrestrial > Soil > Temperate forest >... | reverse complement strand
AGCCATAGTTGAACGTATCCCGCCACCCGAAGGCAATCCGGATATTCCGCTACAGGCGCTTGTTTTTGACAGCGTATTCAATTCTTTCCGCGGGATCATTGTCTACTACCGGATCATGAACGGTGTTTTGAAAAAAGGAGATAAAGTACGTTTTGTTTCTACGGGTCAGGAATACCAGGCTGATGAAGTGGGTATACTCAAACTGGGGCTGGAACCCAAGCCAGAAGTCCGGGCCGGTGATGTGGGTTATATCATAACAGGGATAAAGAATGCCAAAGAGGTCAAAGTAGGAGACACCATAACCCTGAGTTCAAATCCCAATCCCCAGATGATACAGGGCTTCCAGGAAGTTAAGCCCATGGTGTTTGCAGGCATTTTTCCGGTATTGACAGAAGATTTTGAAGAATTACGCGAGTGCATGGATAAACTCCAGCTCAACGATGCTTCCCTTACATACGAGCTTGAAACATCCCAGGCCCTTGGATTTGGTTTCCGTTGCGGATTTCTGGGAATGCTGCATATGGAAATAATCCAGGAAAGACTGGAAAGGGAATTTAACCAGACTGTCATTACCACAGTTCCCAACGTAAGTTTTATCGCCTATTCAACAAAAGGAGAAACGATCCAGGTTAACAATCCGGCTGAAATGCCCGATCCGACGCGGACTGAACGAATTGAAGAACCCTATATCAATGCACAAATCATCTCGAAGCCGGAGTATATTGGAAACATCATCACTTTATGTTTAGGTAAGCGGGGCATACTTCTGAATCAGAACTATTTAACACCCACCAGAGTTGAGCTGCATTTTGAAATGCCACTAACTGAAATCGTATTTGATTTCTATGATAAGTTAAAAAGCCAGACGAGAGGATATGCGTCTTTCGACTATCATCCTATTGGATACCGCGAAAGCGATATCGCTAAAATGGATATTTTATTGAATGGCGAAAAGGTAGATGCACTCAGTGCACTCATTCACAGGAGCCGGGCTGCGGATTTCGGCCGCAAGCTTTGTGAAAAATTAAAAGAACTGTTACCAAGACAGCAATTTCAGATAGCTATCCAGGCTGCCATTGGTTCTAAAGTCATTGCAAGGGAAACCATCAGCGCTTTACGAAAAGACGTGACGGCTAAATGTTATGGAGGTGACATCTCCCGCAAAAGAAAACTTCTGGAAAAACAAAAAGAAGGGAAAAAGCGCATGCGTCAGGTAGGGAATGTTGAGATTCCTCAGGAAGCCTTTCTTGCCGTATTGAAACTTGACGAATAGATTACAGTGTGAGAGTGTGAGAGTGAAAAAGCAGATTCTCACACTCTCACACCCTCATACTTCAGTTAGATTTCTTCTTATTCTTATCAGACTGCTGCTTAAGAAGCTCCTCATTAATTCCCCCGTCATCACTCAGAATCTTTTTGTCAGTCGGAAACTGTCCGTCCTGCAAAGCCTGATTAAAAACCTTAGGAACATGCAGCCATTGCCCGTCCTGCCATATGAATCCTTCGTAATCACCATCCGGAACAAAGGTTTCCTTTCTGTCGGGTTCATCAGATTCAGAAATCAGGTGATCATAGATGATCATGTTGAGTGAAGTATCGTAATTAAATGAAGTGACAGCTTCCTTTTTGTATTCAATATAAAAACGCATGACCTGTTTTTTAGCTGCCTTGGCCGAATCATTTTTAAATGAAAAATAAGGTCCGCCAAAAACGGGTTGATCCTGATCGTTAAAAGTCAGTACCTCCATCCATTTCTTATTTCTGTCGATGGTGAAATCGTCAAATCCAAGTAATGTATAAATATTTTTTCCGTTGAATTTTTTTTGAATGATCCGGTAATAGATAGCACCAATCCAATTGTTCGGATTGCGTACTGAATCTGCCGGTTTTGAAGTGAAATTGGAAAAATCATGTAATGGAAAAAGTTTCAGGGAACCGTCTTCAGTTCTCATTTGAATTGCACCCCGTTGGAAATATACGTATTCATCTTTTTTTATCTGCCAGGTAAAGATTCGAAAACTGCTGTCAGGAGCGTATAATTTCGAAATGGTTTGAAGCGAATCAAAAGGGAAATAAAAAGAATTCGGAATTTTTAATGACCTGACAAATAATCTTATAAAAAAACTGTCAGCTCTGAATCGCTGATTAGGTTCGGGTGCATTCACAATTTCATAAGCAAATGGCGCCAGTGAGTCCTGCTGTTTTTCAAGCTGTGACTTGTCAAACGTTGTGAAATGTTTCCCTGCAACAGTTTGTCCGGAGCCAGCCATAGAAACCAGGCACCCTGTTAAAAGGAGAAGAAAAAAATACTTTTTCAGGATCATGGATATTCATTGAAATTCTCACGCAATTTACAAGGAAGATCAGCAACTCACAGGAAACCCGCCAATTCTTTCAAAAATTTATGATTTCTGCAGAGCCGATGCAAATGCATCCAGATTGTTAAAATACAGGTCTATGTCCATGTGAGGCAATTCGAGGTCGGCTTTGGTCGTTTGCAGGAATACTGTCCTCATACCTGCATTTTTACCAAACAGCATATCACTGAGATTATTTCCCACCATCAGTGATTTTTTCAGATCAATATCCGGATAATCCTTTACGGCCTGGAAGGCCATTCCAGGGTTTGGCTTCCGGCAGGAGCTGGTGGCTTCCGCATCAATGCAATAATAAATCCTGTCAATTTTTCCACCCTTCTCCTCAATACCTTTCAACATTCTTGAATGAATGTTTTCCAGATCTGCAATCGTCATAATTCCTTTCGTTATACCACGTTGATTGGTCGCCATTACAATATGATTAAACTTCTTATTGAAATAGGCAATATTTTCCGGGGCATTCGGATAGAAAATAAATTCATCCCAATTCCTGACATATGTGCCGGGATTTTCATAATTAATAACACCGTCACGGTCGAGAAAGAGCGTCCAGGATTTGTTGATATGGGAGAGATCGAAATTTAATGACATAGGGATTCGAATTTGTCGATGGCCGATGACCGATGACCGATGACCGTTAATTGAATTCTCTGAATGATAAAATATTTATGGTTCATGAATTAATGAAGTTGATTCAAATCGACCGGTCATCGGTCAACGGTCATCAGTCATCGAAAAAACTTACTATATATGCGCAATCAACTCTTGCTGCGCCCTCTGGTAATCCTCAGGCACTCCAATATCTATAAAATATGCGTCGGAAACAAGTCCCAGGATATTTCCTTTTAAACATTCTGGTTCAAGATAATCTTTCTCAAAAGAAAAGGTTTCAGTGAATGATTTCTGAATAAAAGATTCAACTCTCAGCGCATATACGCCGCCGTTAATAAGGCCGCTGGATTGATATTTCTTTTCTCTGAATCCCCGGATCGTATTTTCTTCATCCAAATCAACCGCGCCATATCGCTCAAATTCTTTCATGGGCTTCAAAGCCAGGGTGCAGGCAGCCTTGCGTTGCTCATGCATGCCGGCAAGCTGTGGATAAGAAATGCCATAATAAGTATCCGCATTCAGGACGATAATATTTGCAGAAGAGGATTGTTTGCATGCCTTGTAAATAGCACCTCCTGTTCCTAAAGGTTTTTTTTCAATCGATAAATCATATGTTCCCTCCGGTAAATATTTTCTGACAAATGTTTCTATCTGTTCGGTTTTATAACCGAGTGCAAAAATAAATTTTTCTATCCCCTGTTTCTTCGCATGATCCAGCAGATAAGCCAGGAAAGGTCTTCCAGCAACAGGAGCCAGGCTCTTGGGAAGATCTGTCACCACGGCTTTTAACCTCGTACCAAGGCCGCCTGCAAGAACAATTGCCTCGGTAATCATTTCCTCTAGGATTTAAAATATTCTTTTTCTACCAGTTCACATATAATATGACCAACCAGAATATGTGATTCCTGTATTCTGGGTGTATCTATTGATGGAATATTAAAAAGATAATCAGAAAGCGATTTCATTTTACCACCGGTTTCACCTGTGAAGCCGACAGTAATCACCTGTTTCTCCCTGGCTGTCTCGAATGCTTTTACAATATTTCCCGAATTGCCTGAAGTGGACAATCCAACCAGCACATCACCCCGATGAGCAATACCGTGTATCAGGCGTGCATAAATTTCATCATAACTGTAATCGTTGGCGACAGCTGTCAGGTAGGATGTGTTGCAATGCAAGGCTTCCGCCGGAAGGGCAGCCCGGTCTGTATAAAAACGACCGGAAAATTCTGCTGCCAGATGCTGGGCGTCAGCCGCACTGCCACCATTCCCTGCAAAATATACCCGTTTCCCTTCTTTAAATGCTTTCACAATTTCCTGAACAACCTGAATGATATTATTCAGCATCACTTCATCCAGTAAAATTTTCTTCTTTACTGAAATGGATTCGCTTATTATTTTTTTGATATGATCGATCATATAATAATTTTAAATGGTCCAGGTGGTCAGACCATGATCCACAAACTGATAAGTTTTACAATGTCCTCCAAAATCACTGAGTTTTTCCATAACCTTGAATTTTGTGTTACCCGGACAATAGAATATCATAAACCCGCCACCACCGGCACCCGAAATTTTACCGCCCGTGGCTCCGGCTAATTTTGCAGCGATATAAATTTCTTCCATCCTGTTATTGGATATGCCATCTGCCATGCGCCGTTTTTGTTGAAATCCGAAATCCAGGATTTCACCAATTTCATGAAGCCTGCCTTTCAGCAGGGCTTCTTTCATGCGCTGGGATTGCTGTTTTAACTGATGCATGGCATCGATGGAAGCAGATTTTTTATCTACCACGTTCTGGCTTTGCTGTGTAATGATTTTGGCAGATTCCCGGCTCGTAGCGGTATAATAAAGAAGGAGATTATTTTCCAGTTCAAATAAATATTGTTGTTTCACTCGAAGTGGATTCACGATCACTTTATCTTCTCCAAAAAATTCCATGTAATTCACCCCGCCAAATGTAGCAGCATATTGATCCTGTCTGCCACCCGCCATTTTCAAATCCTTTCTTTCAATTTCATATGCGAGATGGGCGATATCATATTCTCCCAAAGGCAATTTCAGCATTTCCGCAAAAGCACCCACGATTGCAACTACAAGTGTGGATGAAGTACCTAGGCCTGATCCGGCTGGTGCGTCTACAAATGTGGATAATTTAAAACCTGCCGGCATCCCCGGGTACTGTCTCCTGATCCTGTCGTAAACGCCTTTATGTAAATCAAGGACACCGTTAAATTCCACAGGAGAACCCTTACCGATGATTTGTTTTGATTTGTAATCAATAGATTCAAAATGGACTTCTTCCAAATCAGTGATTTCAATATTCGCATAAGCATATAAGGAAACCGTGGCATTTAAAATAGCGCCACCATAAAGATCGCTGTAGGGGCTTACATCGGTACCGCCTCCGGCAAGTCCAATCCGGAGGGGAGCTTTACTTCTGTATATCATGGGATAGATCAAAAATGGTGTTTACCAGGTTTTTCCAGGAATATTTTTTCTTTTCAGTGCGAAGATGAGGAATAAAATATTCTTCTCCTAATTCGTAGAAACGCAGTATGGCATTGGATAAAGCGACTGGTTCGGCATCTGATACCAGGCCCGTTTGTTCATGCAGGATATGTTCCGCGAAACTACCAACATTGGAAACAATCATGGGCTTTTCAAAGTGATAAGCAAGAGGGGTCACACCGCTTTGTGTGGCATGACGGTAAGGTTGAATAACTGCATCGGCTGCGCATAAATAATATTTAACTTCTGCATCAGGAATGAAATCTGTTTTAAGAATCAGTTGCTTATCAATTTTTAATTCATCTATTAATTTTAGATATTGATTTTGGTCCTCATAAAATTCTCCCGCTATCAACAAACGGATACCGGAGTTTCTCATAGCAGGTTCAGCCATAGCCCTCAGCAGGATATCGAGCCCCTTATACTTCCTGATGAATCCGAAGAATAAAATAATTTTCTCATCCTGGCCAATATTCAAATGGAGTTCCTCTTGCAGAAATTTTCTTGCTGAAGTTTTGCCAATGATCTCTCCGAAGTTGTCATATAAGGGATGGATTACCCGTTTAGCGGGTTTTGTTTTTTCAAATTTCCTCAGGTCGTCCATGACAGAATCACTCATGGTAACAAATGCGTCGCAACTTCCGAGGAAATATTTTGTAAACGGCTCATCACCCGGTCGTTTTTCGTGGGGCAAAATATTATCAGTAATGGCAACGATCTTTGTTTTCCGGTTCTTCCTTACCTGTCTTAAAATCGTACCCAATGCGGGTCCCATGAAAGGAAGCCAATAGCGTACTACGATCAGATCTGGCGCTTCTTTTTTCAAACGGCTTCCAACGAATATCCAGTTGAAAGGATTCACTGAATTAATAAGAGGATGAATTTCGATTCCTGAAGGTTGAGGATCCGAAGAATATTGCGTGGTTCCCGGGAAAAGAAATCCCGGATATTGTAACGAAAAAGAATAAATCGAACATGTGTGACCTTCTTCCATTATAGCCCTGCAAAGACGCTGATCAAAACTCGCCAGGCCTCCCCGAAGGGGCCATGCAGGTCCGATGATAACCGTTTTCATAAGTCCGTTCTCTTTTCAATAAGATAAACGTTTCTGTTGGGGGAATTTCGTGAAATCAATTCAGCAACGAATCCGGTTACGAAGAGTTGTGTACCTATTACCATCGCTACCAAAGCAACAAAGAATAAAGGCCGTTGGGTTATGCCGGTTTTATCAAAAAAGAATTTCGAAATAGTGAGATAAAATAAAACAATAAAACCTACCATAAACCAAAGCATGCCCCAGGATCCAAAAAAATGCATAGGCCTTTTACCATATTTTCCAACGAACATAATAGAAGCAAGGTCAAGTCCCCCTGTGATCAAACGGCCCACACCAAATTTGGAAATACCATATTTCCTGGCATGGTGATCCACCACTTTTTCGCCTATTTTTTTAAATCCTGCCCATTTGGCAATCAATGGGATATACCGGTGCATCTCACCGTAAACTTCAATACTCTTTACCACATTATAACGGTATGCTTTCAGGCCGCAGTTAAAGTCGTGCAGTTTTATTTTAGATACTTTGGAAGTAACCCAGTTAAAAAATTTGGAAGGCAGCGTTTTGGAAATGGGATCATGGCGTAATTTCTTCCACCCGCTTACCAGGTCAAAGCCACCTCTGCTGATCATCTGATAGAGTGCAGGAATTTCTTCCGGGTCATCCTGAAGGTCAGCATCCATCGTGATCACCACATTACCCTGACAGGTTTTGAATCCTTCATTGAGTGCCGCTGATTTGCCGTAATTTCTTTGAAAACGAATGCCTTTAAAACGATTATTCTGTTCGTGGAGCGATTCAATGACTTCCCATGACCGGTCTGTACTGCCATCATCAACCATGATCACTTCATAGGAAAACTGATGATTATTCATTACACGCGCAATCCATGCAGCTAGTTCGGGAAGTGATTCTTCCTCATTCAATAATGGTACGATGACAGATATATCCATGCTGATTATGAATTGGGTTTTTTCTTCCGGAGAATGGCCGCAAATATTAATCCGAATAAAGAGTCGATGATGACACTAAATCCATATCCTTTCAAAAGACCCATGGGTTTTGTCTGCTGGTCCACATCCTTAAAACTTTTCATCCTCTGTTCCATTTGTTCACCACCCAGCTTCAACCCCTTATAATACGACAATGTTGTTGTTTTAAGGTTTTCCCAGAAAGCAGGATCGACATATTTTAAATAAATAAGATTGAAAAGAATATAGAACAGTTCAGTAATCAGGATCACTATGAAGATCGATTGAAAAATTTCCCTTGATTCACCATATCCTCCCAATTCTTTTCTTCTGGCGATACCTGTAAATAAATACAACATTAAAATAACGATGTAAGTTACAAGAGCTGACAGACCAAATTGAACCGGATTGGACGCGAAATATTTATAGCGGAAAAAAAGCAATACCATATAAACCAATCCGGTAATCAGTCCGAATCGCAGTGGAATGGAATATTTTGATGACGGTGATAAATCGGACATACTATGGATTGTCTTTGAAAATTTCCGGTTCAGGTTCGCTTTTTTTAGTAAATGCAGCGCCTAACAAAGAGCCAATCGTACCAAAGAACAGCGTGCCTAAAAATGCAAAGATGGCAATGGGTATGGGTTGCATAAATTTTTTCGTTATTTCCATTCCCTTATCTATCTGATCCTCTGTCAGATTTCCTTTTGCTTCCATACCAGCTCTTGCCTGTTGCAGTGCCTGATCAGTGAATTCCGGAAAAATAACAAACAAAGAAAGCAGTGCGTATACAATCATCAGAACGGAAATGACCAAAGAAATTTTAAAGCCATAACCAAAAACCTTTCCGAATGTAACCCCGTCCGTTTGCTGCTTTCCAAATTGAATACAAAAAATAATAATTACAACAACCTGAATAATGGTTGGAAACCATTTAAACCAGGTTTCGAATTGAAGATGTGCAAATCCACCGATCAGGTTTATGACAATTAATACCAAAGAAAGGAGGATTCCTTTGACCATAAAATCTGTTGATTTCTTTTTCATGTGGCTGTTTTTATTTTGGTTCAGAATTCAAGTGAAGTTTTCCTTTTGATATGATGCCAATCGCTTTACCCCTGAATGTTTTTCCACCAAAAGGTGAATTTTTAGATTTAGATGCAGATTTACCAAGATCAAATACCCATTCGGTGCCCGGATTAAATAAAGTCATATTTCCACTGCTTCCTTTTTCAATTGTCGACGGATTGAGTTTAAATATTCTCCGGGCATTCCCTCCAAACAAAGCATATATTTTTTCTGGCGCCAAATCCGGGAATAATGTTTGTATTACAGCGTAAGCAGTTTCAAGTCCTGCCATTCCATATTTAGCATATTCGAATTCCAAAACTTTGCTGTCGTATTCATGAGGCAGATGATGTGATGCGATGCAATCGATGGTGCCGTCAAGCACGGCTTCTTTTAGTTTCGATGCAATTGCCCTGGAGCGAAGCGGTGGGTATACTTTCAGATTTGTATCATATGTAAGCAGCGCTTCGTCGTTGAAGAATAGATGGTAGGGTGTAACCGAGCAGCTGATATCCAGACCGGAATCTTTACCGCGACGAATATAATCAATGGATTTGGGAGAAGTGACGCCGGTAAAATGGATGCGTGACTGGGTATACCTGGCCAGTTTAATATCCCGCGCAATAATAAGTTCTTCTGACATCATTGGTTTGCCAGGCAAACCGAGCTGCGTTGAAATAACACCCTCATGCATCAGACCGTTGGGAGATATGCTTGTGTCGTCAGGGATTTGAATGACTACCCCATGAAAAGCCTTCACATATTGCAGGGCCTTCACCAATACACCGGATGACTGCACAGGATTTAGTCCGTCAGAGAAAGCAACAGCACCGCTGTTTTGCATATCATACATTTCAGCGAGGTGTTTTCCGTCGAGACTTTTTGTGATGGCTCCGATGGGCCAGATGGAAACCGGCAAATCAGAAGATCGCTGACGAAGGTATTCAACCTGCGATTTATTATCTGTAATGGGTTGTGTATTCGGGATGAGAAAAACATCGGTGAAACCGCCGGCCGCAGCTGCTGCAGAGCCTGTCTGCAGCGTTTCTTTGAATTCATAACCCGGGTCGGCAAAGTTTGAAAAAATATCCACCCACCCGGGACTTATCTGAAGGCCTTTTAGTTCAATAACCTGGTCTGTCTTTTCTGAAATTGAAGGACCAATTTCGCGGATTGCACCTTTTTCGATTAAAATATCCTGAATGGTTCCGTTATGGGAAGAGAGCGGGTCAGTAATGCAAGCCTGTTTAATTAGAAGCTTCATCTAGAAGGAATTGCGCGAAGATACGGTATAGGAATGAATTCATTTTCGGGCTAGAATTTTTTATCTTAAATTGCAGCCCTTTTGACGGTTGACGGTTGATTTTAGTTTCGGGACGTAGCGCAGCCCGGTAGCGCGTCCCGCCGGAGGCGGGAAGGCCGCTAATTTGAAGATATGTTCTACGTCTATGTACTTTATAGTTCGTCTTTAAAAAAGTACTATGAAGGGAGATATTTGAGTGACAATAATTTACTTTAGTCTCGGGACGTAGCGCAGCCCGGTAGCGCGTCCCGCCGGAGGCGGGAAGGCCGCTAATTTGAAGATATGTTCTGCGTCTATGTACTTTATAGTTCGTCTTTAAAAAAGTACTATGTTGGAAGTACGAATGTTGTTCAAATTAGATTAGAGCAACATAATGCAGGCAGGTCAAATTTTACATCGAGAGGAACTCCTTGGATTTTGGTAGTGACTATAGAGTGTAAAAGCAGAGTAGAAGCAGTACGTTTGGAGTCAAAAATCAAGAAAAGAGGAATAGGGAGATATTTGAGTGACAATAATTTACTTTAGTCTCGGGACGTAGCGCAGCCCGGTAGCGCGTTTGCATGGGGTGCAAGAGGCCGCTGGTTCGAATCCAGTCGTCCCGACAATAAGTTGATAAAGCCTTCGGTTAACGGAGGCTTTTGTTTTTTGAACGTTTATCAGAGATCATTATCGATAAGCCATAATCTAATGATGGCATCCATAAGAGAAACCAGATATTGAAAGGAATTAGGTTTTCTCAGAAAACAATTGGTACCGTATTCGTAAGCCAGTTTTCGGTCCATATGAAGGGAAGAAGTAGTCAGAATAATAATGGGTATATGGCTATATTGCTTTTCACGCCTGATTTCCTGCAGTACATGAAGTCCGATTATACCAGGCAGATTCAGATCCAGCATAATTAATGACGGAAACAGAGTGTCGGGATCCTTGAGGTTTTCAAGGAGTTGATCTCCTGATTCAATAAATGCATAATCCCCCTGGTATTTATTTTCAAGGAAGGCATCCAGAATGATCTGCCGGTCATCGGGATCATCATCCACTATATAAACCAGTTTATTATCGCTTCTCTTCATAAAAAAATAAGAATGAATTGGAGGATCAGATTAAAAGGATTTTAGCATGGATCGCTAAAATGGTAGAAAATATTCAACATAATAATGATGGAAGCTTACCATCTGAATATTTCCTGATCTGATAGAATTGCATATTTAGACAAGGTTTTTTCATTTTCTTTTAGCAGGTATTGGAGATTTATCAGATTTTAATAGCTTTTTAGATTTTATTTCATGTTTTGATTTTACTTCATGTTTTTTGACCCATTTCTTCATAAGCAATTTTATTGCCACGCTTCTTTCCTGTTGTTCCTCAATTGTTGAATGCATATAAAATAATCCCTATTAAGCTAAGCTTTTATTTCGATAATTGATGGATTTACAGCATAAAACATAGGCTTATAAGGGTTTTCACTTACACCTGATAATGAGTCATGGCAAATGATGAGGAACACCTGTAAATCTTAAGTACCTTTAGTATTCTCTTCTTCGAAAGGCTTATTCCGGTTTCAGGAATGCAATTAAAATGTCTACAGCAAATAAGGATAAAATAAAAATAAAATCGTCAAATCTTTTTCCGGTTGTTGGCATTGGCGCATCAGCAGGGGGATTGGACGCATTTAAAAAATTATTGAAAGCCATTCCTGAAAATTCAGGGATGGCTTATATACTGGTACAGCACCTGGATCCTGCGCATGAAAGTATTTTAGCAGATCTTCTTCAAAGAGTCACAACCATACCGGTACAGGAGATAACAGATAATATCGAGGTAGTTGCAGATCATATCTATATTATTCCATCCAATAAGTTACTAACGGCAACAGATGGCGTTCTCAAATTAAGTGACAGGCTTCCCAAAAGTCATCGGAACATGCCGATCGATATTTTCTTCTCTTCCCTGGCGGAAGTCCACCAGAGTCATGCAATCGGAGTAGTGTTATCCGGAACTGCAAATGATGGAACAATGGGTTTAAAAGCCATCAAGGATCACGGAGGAATTACTTTTGCACAGGAAGTCCAATCTGCTGCTTACGATGGGATGCCACAAAGTGCCATTGATGCGAACGTAGTGGATTATATATTATCTCCTGAAAAGATCCCCGGGAAATTATTGTCTTTAAATAACACGTTAAAAACCGCCTCACCCGATTCACCAAAAGATATACAACAACTGGAAGAAGAAGGTTTAAAACAAATTCTTTCTCTTCTAAGGACGCGTAAGGGTATAGACTTTACTTATTATAAGCAAACAACAATTCACCGTCGAATTAACAGGAGAATTGCATTAAGCAATAAAGGAGGAATGGATGAATACCTGAATCATCTAAAACAGAACAATTCCGAATTGGATATTTTATACCAGGATTTACTTATTCCGGTAACCGATTTCTTTCGTGATCAAAAAATATTTGAAAATTTAAGCGATATAATATTTCCGGCTCTTTTCAAAGACAGACCGACAAATGAACCCCTGCGCTTTTGGGTTGCCGGCTGTTCTACCGGAGAAGAAGCTTATTCCATCGTTATGTGTTTGCATGAATATCTTGGTGAACGCTTCGCTGCAAATAAAATACAGGTGTTTGCAACAGATATTTCCGAAATAGCCATTGCCAAGGCCAGAACCGGAATTTATAAGAAAAATGAAGTTGCGGGATTGTCTGCTTCCCGTTTGCAAAAGTTCTTTTCAAATAAGGAAGGGGGATTTCTATTAAACAAATCTATTCGGGATATCTGTGTATTTGCATATCATAATTTTCTCAAAGATCCTCCCTTTGCGAGAATAGATTTGATAAGTTGTCGCAACTCGCTTATTTATATGGAGCCTAATTTGCAAAAAAAAGCGCTGACAACTTTTCATTATTCACTTAATGGGAGTGGCTTCTTATTATTGGGTAAATCAGAAACCACCAGCCCGGCGGCTGATCTGTTTAATGCTGTTGACAAGAATAGTAAAATTTATTCCAGGAAAGATGTAAAAGCAAGATTCCTGCATGAGATTTCAGAACGAAAACAAGAAGTTTTTAAGGAAGGAAAATTTGAATCTGCGAGAATTGAGATCAGTAAAGACGACTTCCAAAAAAATGCAGATGAGATACTGATATCCAAATTTTCGCCTCCCGGAGTAATCGTGAATAAAGAACTGGACATCGTACAATTCCGGGGAGCAACCGGCATTTGGCTTGAACCTTCTTCGGGTAAGCCGAATCTGAACGTGCTTAAAATGGCCCGTGAAGGGCTGGCTTTTGAATTGCGAAGTGCATTGCATAAATCGAAGATTAGTAAAAAGGCGGAGGTGAAAGAAGATATCCCTTTTCAATTTATGGGAAAGGAGAAACTTGTTACCATAGAAATTATTCCGTTGCTTAATTCGCTTGAACCTCATTTCTTAATTCTTTTCAGGGAGGACTTCCTGCGATCCAATTCATCTGGTTATCAAACAAAGAATGAAAAGGCCGGAATTTTATCATCACTTAGCGAAGACAAGATCCGGATTCAGAAATTGCAAATGGAGCTGGCACAGATTCGTGAGGATATAAAAGGAGTCACAGAGGATCAGGAAGCTTCCAATGAAGAACTGCAAAGCGCAAATGAAGAGCTGCTTTCAGGAAGTGAAGAACTGCAAAGCCTGAATGAAGAATTGGAAACAGTCAAAGAAGAAACGCAAACCAGTAATGAAGAACTAATCATTGTGAACCAGGAACTGTATGATCGCAATGAACAATTAAATCTTTCGCGGTTATATGCAGAATCCATCGTTACTACAATCCGGGAGCCCCTGGTGATCCTGAATAAAAACTTACAAATCAAGAGCGCCAATAAATCATTTTACACAAAATTTAATATCACAGCCGAAGGTACAGAAGGTAAACATTTGTTCGATTTGTCAAATAAACTCTGGAATATCCCGGAGCTGAGTGAAATGTTAGGAAAAGTGCTTCCCGAAAAGTCAAGCATCGTGGATTACGAAGTAACACTTAACCTTCCTGACGCGGGTGAACGTACAATGCTTCTAAATGCAAGTATCATTTTCCGGGATAGCAGTGAGGAACAATTAATCCTTCTGGCCTGTGAGGATATCACAGAAAAAAGAAAGGTGGACAAAGCATTGCATTTGTTTTCTGAAGAGCTGGAAGTGCAGGTAGCGGAAAGAACCCTTTCGTTGCACGAGGCGAATATCGAACTCCAGCTTTCGAATAAAAATTTAGAGCAATTCGCATACATAGCATCACATGATTTGCAGGAGCCACTGCGTAAAATCAGAACTTACTCGTCTATTCTGCAAACAAAGCATAAAAATGATCTGACTGATGAGATCAAAGAAAAGCTTACCAAAATTGAAAATTCTGCTGAGCGAATGTCAAAACTCATTAATGAGGTGCTAAACTTTTCAAAAATATTACATCACGGCGGAGAAGCATTTGAAAAAACTGACCTCAATGAAGTAATAAGTGAATTACTCAATGATTTTGAATTGCTCATCCAGGATAAACATGCGGTCATTCATTGCGAACGATTACCGGTTATTTTTGCCATTCCTGTTCAAATAAATCAGCTTTTTTATAACCTGATAAGCAATAGTCTAAAGTTCAGTAAAAAGGGCACAGATCCGGTTATTACGATTACTTCAAGGATGATGGAGGGAAAAGATTTCGAAGATCACAATGCCCTTGATCCAAAATTACACTATTGCGAAATAAGCATAAGCGATAACGGCATCGGATTTGATCAGAAATATGCAGACCAGATTTTCTTAATATTTCATCGGCTGCATGGTCGTGATCAATATACAGGAACAGGAATTGGTCTTGCGTTGTGCAAAACTATTGTTGCAAATCACAAAGGAGAAATATTTTGCGTTTCAAATAAAAATGAAGGCGCGTCATTTAAAATGATCCTTCCTTTACTTCAGGATCTTAACAGCTGATTAACTGCAGAAAAGCAGCGTCCCTTTTAATCAGATCGTAAAGTAGTTCATAAATAATTTTTGTTGAACCAGGCTGGCTGCTGATTTAATATTCTTTAACAAAGCCTGACAATACATTTATCATTCAACAAAACTCAAAATTATGATCCGTTTACTCTCCTGGCTTAGCCTGGCTTGCTGTTTTTTAGTAGTTATTTTTTCAGTGGAGTCCTGTAATAAGGAAATGTCGGTATCAAACAGCACATCTTCCAATAATACTTCATCCAGTTCTCCGGTAATAGGCATCGCACTCGATTCCAGTACGAACGATTCTATTTATGTCATCCAGCCTTGTCCACGAGGCTATTTCAGGGACTCAGTTACAGCCACTGCATTGCCTGCAAATATCACGGCCTATCTTGATTCTAATTACAATGGTTTTACTTTTTTAAGAGGATACGAAATAAAGGATAGTACAGGTAATATAGGAGGATATGTAGCCATTATAAATTATAATGGAAAACCTGTGGCTGTACTCTTTGACGGAACGGGGGCTTTTGTAAGAGTGCTTGAACAAAGAGAAAGAGGTGATTTGTACAATGATGGCTGGCACCGCGGAGGCCGCTTTTATGATCGCGATCCGAACGAGAGGGGAAGGGATACCATTTCACTGAGTGCTCTTCCCGCATCTGTTTTATCATATATGTCTGCTAATTATCCGAATGACAGCCTGATAAAAGCATATATCAGTTTTGACAGCAGCTATATAATCATATCTGAAGACAGCGGACTCAATGCAACAGTTTTCAATCATGCGGGTGATTTTGAAAAGAGGGTGAAATTATATTCACCTGGTCCCGTTGCACAACAAGTGGATCAGACAGCACTGCCAGCAAATGCGCAGGCTTACCTGACAACAACTTATCCTAATTATGTTTTTGAAAAAGGATTTTCTTTCACACTGAATGGAGTATTGCAGGGTTATATTGTAGTGATTGATTCGAATAATACGAAGTATGAAGTGGAATTTGATGCGTCAGGGAACTTTATAGGAGCAATTACAATCTGGTAGTACCGGAAGTATTTATTTGATCGCAGTCTTTAGTCCGCCAGCCCCGTACCTACGGGGCTTTTTTCATAACAGTCTTTACCATTTTTCTAATCCCAATAATTTTTTTCCCAAAGGAGATAATTCTGCGACTGGATTTTTTTTCTCTCTTTCCAATGGGTCGCCGGGAAAAGCATATCCTGTCATCGCATTCCTGTTTTTCCAGCTGTTTATTCGCCATTGCCTGAGCTCTTCATTTTCTTCCTGCGCCGGCATCATGGCAAGGTATTGGGCGATGCGTACTTTATTGTTACTCAGGTTGGCCCTGATACCATGTGGCTCGAGGCTATTGAAAATTAGCAGGTCACCTGCTTCAAGTTTTACTTTTACCAATTCAAGACCCGAAATATCCGGTTTATAATGATCACGATCCTCTGGTTGTGTCAACTTCCAGGTATCATAATTCCTGTATAATTCCGGAATGCATTGAAAGCCTCCCATATTTTCATCCGTCTGATCTGCAAGTGCTAACACTCCCTGCACATTTTGCGGTTTTGTTTCAGGATCATAATCCCAATGAATAAAGCCCTTGTATTCAAATCCCGGCCTCAGCGGGAAATTCAGATTCGCCCGGTCAATCGTAACCCAGAGTTTTTCAGTTCCCCAGATATCTGCAAAAGCCTGGTGGACTTTCGGAAATTGCCTGTTATCCCATAAATACTGATGATTGTATATTTCAACCATCCCTGTATTGTTGAGCTCCTTCATTTCCATCTGTACATTGGGTCTTTTATACCAGGTATCCATATCGTCAGGATTCTTATCCTCATATTCCCAGAGATAATCAGCCAGTTTTTTTACCTGCTCTTTTGGTACGGCATTCCTGATAACCACGTACCCGTTATGCACCCAAAAATTCCAGTCCTCCTCTGTAAGTATACCAAGCGGTTCTCCATTACTCCGGTCATTTAATTTCATCTGGCTGGACTTTGCTGTGGAGGGATTTCCAGGTATTTCCTTATGAGCCATGGTAAACTGGTCGGCGGGAGCCATCGTTTTGACTATCATATTTTTTGATTTAATCATACAAATCTATACCCCTGTTTCTAAGAGTCTTTCAAGGCTATTGATCAGTATTTGCTCTATATTGACCTATTTATTAAATTACATTCATAATAAATTATAATTGGAGGTGAATGAGATACAACTGGAAAAGATAGAATTTGAGCCGGGTAAATCTTTCAAGCTATTTTCACCCCGGCTCAGAAATACCTTCCTCTGGCATTATCACCCGCAAATTGAACTGGTTTATGTAGAAGCAGATGCCGGTATTCGTCATGTTGGCACCCATATTTCCGGGTATACCCAAAGTGATCTCGTGTTCATTGGCGGAAATCTTCCTCATCTAAATTTTGATTACAGATTAAGGAGTGATTATCACCAGATAGTTATCCAGTTAAAAACAGATTTTCTGGGCACAGCAATTTCAACAGCAAAGGAATTTGCTTTGATCCACGACCTATTTAAAACGGCCGACTATGGAATATCTTTTTATGGAGAAACCAAAAAAAAAGTTGCAGAAGAATTAAAACAATTAGAAAAGCTGGCATCGTTTGACCAGCTAATTCATCTGATAAAAATATTTCAACAACTCGCCCTATCAAAAGAACGTATCGTATTGAATAATGATCTTTCAAGCAGTGACTTCATCTTAAAAGACAAGATCAGAATGGGGGCTATTTATGAATATATAAGTGTTTACTACGACCAAAAACCGGATGTTAACCTGGTCGCCTCCAAAGTGCATCTGACAACCCCTGCTTTTTGCAGGTATTTCAAAAGGCAGACGAACATGACGTTTACTGATTTTGTAAATCAATACAGAATCGAAAGGGCTAAAAACTTATTGATGCAGGATCGGAATGTTACGGAAACCTGCTATGCCGTTGGTTTTGAAAGCCTGTCTTATTTCAATAAGCTTTTTAATAAAATAGTAGGAGACAACCCTTCGAACTTTAAAAGGAACTGGGATAATCATATAAAAAAAGTATAAAATGAAAGTTGAAACCCAAACGGATCAGGATCTTTTCATCATTACTGTTTGAGCTAAATATGTTAAAGAGTATTAACGTTTCGTTAAACATCAGTATTGATGGTGACCAGAAACGTATTTCCTCAGTATAGCATTGATATCTTTATTCAATCGAAGTCCCCGGATGCTAAAATATTTTCTATTATTTGTCTTCATAAACCTTCCGATCTTTTTATTGGCGCAATTCGTTCCCGACACAACTATCAATCCGGGTATTAAACAAGTTGACCTGATTGATATTGGTGAAAGGATACTCAACAAAAATTCTGTAAACAGGGAGGACCTTATAGTGAACAAAAAAGGACGCGTTCATTTCAGTGCATTCCCCGCTGTAGGTTACACTTTACAAACAGGGTTTGCAGGCGTTATAAGTGCAAATGCGGCTTTTTATACCGGCTCACATAACCATGAATCCGAAAATATTTCAACTGTCGTTACCAGCATCGCCTACACTGCGAAAAGCCAGATCATCTTCCCCGTGGCGTCGAGTATTTGGACCCATAACAATAAATACAATATCCTTACTGACTGGCGTTTTTTAAAATATCCTTCCGAAACTTTTGGTCTTGGCGGGAATACCAAACAGGACAGCAGTTATAATATTGACTATTCCTATATTAAACTGCATCAGGCTGTTCTAAGAAAAATTGGAACTGACCTGTACGCAGGTATCGGATATGATTTTGATTATTTCTGGAATATCCAGGAAATTATTCCTGCTGGAAGTCCACCCACTGATTTTCAAAATTATGGCTTTGCGAAAACTGAGAAAGCTTCAGGTATTTCTTTAGACGTCAAATATGATTCCAGGAGAAATCCAATTAACCCGGAAAAGGGAGTGTATGCGAATATTCTCTTCCAGCCAAAATTTACATTTTTAGGAAGTGATGCCAACTGGCAATCTTTACTGGTTGAATTCAGGGGCTATACAAAATTCCCGTCTGAATCGAGGAATATCCTGGCTTTCTGGAGTTATAACTGGTTTACGCTGGGCGGGAATCCTCCGTATTTACTTCTTCCCAGTACAGCCTGGGATGAATACAGTAATACCGGCAGGGGTTATATCCAGGGCAGGTTCAGAAGTATGAATATGATTGACCAGGAAGCAGAATACCGGTTTGTTATTTCAGCGAACGGGCTTTTCGGCGGCGTTGTTTTTGCTAACGCAGAAAGTTTTTCAGATATCGCCACCGGAAAATATGAAGCTATTTCACCAGGTGCTGGTCTGGGCATCCGCATTATGCTCAACAAATTCTCCAGAACAAATCTTGCCCTGGATTATGCCTGGGGTACTATGGGATCCAGAGGGTTTTTTGTCAATTTGGGAGAAGTGTTTTGACGCCTAACGCGTAACGCTTTATATTTTAATTGGAAATACTTCGCACTTGACTATAAAAACCTATTTGAAATTCTTGAGCGTTAGGCTTTTAGCGTTAAGCATTCAGCGTATGAAGGCTTTAAATATGAAATTTTCCATAAAGTGATCAATTTTGTTTGCTTTTGACTTGAATTCGAACTATTTTAACGCGTTTGGCCCAATAACTGGCGCAATACTTGCGTTATCGCGATAACCTCGCTCCATTTTCCAATTCCTCTGATCTTCTTTTTTTAATCCAGCTTCTTTGAAAGATTTTATTCCGTATAAGAAATCTTTTGAACATGAAGTTTTTATTTTATTCCCTTTTACTTTTACCCGGATTGGTTCAGGCTCAGCGCTGGCACATAAATCTTACCGGTGGTGTTTCCAACTATTCAGGCGATCTGCAGGCGAAGGCTTATACTTTTGACCAGTCCTTCTTTGCATTCGGGGCAGGAGCCCAATATGATATTACCAGGAATTTTTCTGCGATCAGTAATATCTATATTATGAAAGTAGGAGCATCAGACCAATATAATAATTCCAATCTTGTATTTCGTAATCTCAGTTTTCAATCGAATATTATTGAATGGAATCTCGTGGGAGAATATTCTTTTATGGATATCACACAAAAGAAATTTTCGCCTTTTATATTCGGCGGCATTGCTGTTTTTCATTTTAATCCCTATGCTTTCGATACCACAGGACAAAAAGTATATCTGAGACCATTAAGTACAGAAGGTGAGGGGCTTCCCCAATACCCGGGACAAAAACCTTATAGCCTTACGCAATTCGCCGTTCCTTTCGGTGGCGGTATTAAATTCAGGGTGAGTGAAAATGTGGTGATCGCTTATGAAGTCGGTTTTAGAAAAACTTTCACCGATTATCTTGATGATGTAAGCACGGTATATGTTGATAAGACCATTCTGCAGAATGCAAAAGGACCGCTGGCTGTTGAAATGGCTTATCGTGCAAATGAATTAAAAGGCGGTGATCCAAATTATCCGCCGGCAGGCACAGAACGGGGAGGTCCGAAATATAAGGACATGTATTATTACACAGGCATACGCGTAAGTATTGCGCTGCTTTCCAAAGGAGATGGTTATTATGGAAGGGGTAGAACGGATTGTCCGCCCAAGGTTCAATGAGTTTAGTTGGTTAATTTTGTCTTCTAATTGAAAAGATGGCATTTAACAATTTAGCAGAATTCTTAGGCGCGCTCGAGTCCGCAGGTGAACTGATACGAATAAAGACTTTTACAGATCCTAAATTGGAAATTGCCGAAATCACCGACCGGATCAGCAAGACAGCTTCCCGCAACAAAGCATTACTTTTTGAAAATACCGGTTACGATTTCCCGGTATTAATGAATGCCTATGGGAGTGAAAAAAGAATGTGTATTGCACTCGGCGTCTCACGCCTGGATAACATCAGCAAAGAAATTGAATCTCTGTTCAAATTATTAGCGGGCCCAAAGGAATCCATCCTCGACAAGCTCAAAATTCTTCCTAAGTTGACTCAGTTCGCCGCGTGGATGCCGAAAGTTATTCGTGGGAAGGGCGCCTGTCAGGAAATCGTTATGGAATTCCCCGATCTCACAAAACTTCCAATCATCACCTGCTGGCCGAAAGACGGAGGACCTTTTATTACTCTTCCTGTTATTCATACAAAGGATCCTGAAACAGGCATCAGGAATGTTGGTATGTACCGCATGCAATTACTGAACGCGAAACAAACCGGCATGCACTGGCATAAACATAAAGTGAGTGCAAGGCATTTTGAAGCCTATAAGAAATTAAAAAAGCGCATGCCCGTGGCCGTTGCATTGGGCGGAGATCCAATATATGCCTACGCCGCAACAGCACCATTGCCTGATAACGTGGATGAATACATGCTGGCAGGATTCTTAAGAAAAAAGAAAGTTGAACTCGTGCGTTGCCTTACACAGCCGGAACTGGAAGTGCCGGCCGATGCAGATATTATTATTGAAGGTTATGTAGATCCGGAAGAAGCGCCCATCTGGGAAGGACCCTTTGGTGATCATACAGGATATTATTCTTTGCCCGATTGGTATCCGTCATTTCATGTTACTGCTATCACACATAAAAAAAATGCTGTTTATCCCGCTACCATTGTCGGCATTCCTCCCCAGGAAGATGCGTGGCTGGGAAAAGCAACAGAAAGAATTTTTCTTGCGCCAATGAAAATGATGATGATTCCCGAAATCGTGGACATGGAAATGCCGGTGGAAGGTGTATTTCATAATCTGGTAATTGCACAGATTCATAAAACTTTTGCAGGGCACGGACAGAAAGTAATGAGCGCTATGTGGGGTGCAGGACAAATGATGTTCAATAAAATCCTGGTATTGGTAGATGAAGGTGTTTCGATTACCGATTATTTGTCACTCGCAAAATATGTTTTAGGAAATGTAAATCCTGCCACAGATATAACTTTTGCACAGGGGCCGATGGATGTATTGGATCATAGCTGCAGTAAACTGGGTTTCGGAGGAAAAATGTGTATCGACGGAACAAAAAAATTCGAAGAAGAAATTGATGAGCGATATGCTACCGATGCAGATATGTTTTTACCGGACAATGACTGGCTGGCAGCATTTCCCGAAATAAAATCTGTGAACCGCCAATTGCTGGAAAGAGAAATTCCCTGTCTCATTGTATCAGTGTCGAAAACTCGCATAGGACAAATCCGGGACCTTCATATGGATTTTGCAGAAAAAATATTCAGTGAATCCGGCGTGAAACTGATTCTCTATGTGGATGAAAATATTGATCCTTCCAATCTGCCCGTGGCTCTCTGGCGATTCTGTAATAACCTTGATCCCAAACGTGATTCCATTTTATTTCAAGGCAGGAGAGGAGATAAGATGGTCGCCTGCATGGGTCTTGACGGCACTACAAAAACGCTGGCACTGGACAATTTCCACCGTGACTGGCCCAATATCATTGTGGCCGATGAAAAAACAATCGAAGCTGTTGATAAAAAATGGGACCAGCTGGGTTTAGGAACATTCATTATTTCACCATCAATATCTTTCAGGGACCAGTTATATGGTGAAGAAGCCGTTGCGGCAGTTTAACATTAATGAGCATTGACAGGCAAACCTTCTGCTTTCTTTCGTTTATATTCTGTCATATAATCGGAGAGTGCACAATGGTAAACGGATTTCCGGCCCTGGGTGGGATAGGCTGATTTTTTAGTCGGATCGTTTACAATTTCACTGGCAAACTTTGCGGCTTCCGCAAAAATTTTCCTAAATTCGATTTGCTCTTTGGTATAGTTTACTTTGCTGCGATCGGGGTATTTTGTAATAAAGGTTTTCCCGTTGATGATCTTATTCACCACGAGTTTTCCAATTCTTCCTGAAGTTCCCTGTACTATATAGTTGTCTTTAACTTCGGCCATTATTCTGTTTTTCGGAATAACGCCTTTTTCTCCACGATATTTTCTGGTCTTACGTTTTCTTACGTCTTTTTATGTCTTCTGTCGTCTAAAATATTGTTGTGCAATGGCTGTATGACGGCTGGTAAATTCTTAGATATAGCTTTTACCTTAAACAGCGCAACTCCTGCTCAAAACTGGTTCTCAATCGCAGTTAAATGATTGACAGACAAAGATTAGTTAAGAAAAACAGCAATTATATTTTGATATAAGTCGCCA
>Ga0206963_10151_pt1 | contig 23115 bp, 20 predicted proteins | sample Alteio_BWOrgHeat_28_FD_152958 | JGI IMG/M metagenome (GOLD analysis project Ga0206963, IMG submission 152958) | Enriched cells from forest soil in Barre Woods Harvard Forest LTER site, Petersham, Massachusetts, United States -... | ecosystem: Environmental > Terrestrial > Soil > Temperate forest >... | reverse complement strand
GCGCAATCGCACCTTGCCCCGGTTGAACTGCGTGATCCGGTTAAAAACTACAATAAATTCGCGGTAGCCGATTTTCAAAAACAATTACCGGATGTTGACCTTGCCGACGCCTTTAACCGTATGGGGCTAAAAGCCGACACCGTTTTAGTGGGTCAGCCAAAATATTACGCGGCCTTAAACGGTCTGTTAAAATCGACCCCGATAGATGTTTGGAAAGACGAGGCAACCTTTAGCGAAGTGAATGGCTCCGCCGAGTTACTGAGCAAACCGTTCAGGGATGCAAGTTTCGATTTTTCAGGCAAAGTACTTAGCGGCGCTAAAGTGCAGAAAGAACGCTGGAAAAAAATGGTTGAAGCTGTTGATGGTGGTCTTGGTGAATTGTTAGGCCAGGTATATGTTGAAAAATAATTCACCCCTGATGCCAAAAAGCGGATGCTCGACCTTGTGAATAACCTGCAAAGTGTTTACCGCGAAAGGATAAAGAACCTTGACTGGATGAGTCCTGCAACCAAGGAAAAAGCCCTTGCAAAACTGGATGCTTTCACCAAAAAAATAGGCTATCCTGATAAGTGGAAGAAATATGATGATGTGGAAATATCCAAAGATTCTTATTTCAACAACCAGTTGTCGATAAACAAACACAACTACAATGAGATGATAAAAAAGGCGGGCAAACCTGTTGACAAAACAGAGTGGGGGATGACGCCGCCTACCGTAAACGCCTACTACAATCCTACATTTAACGAGATAGTTTTCCCGGCAGGTATATTGCAATTCCCTTTCTTTGACAAGGATGCTGATGATGCTGTTAACTACGGTGGTATAGGTATGGTTATCGGCCACGAAATGACCCACGGTTTTGACGATCAGGGTCGCCAATACGATAAAGACGGCAACCTGAAAGATTGGTGGACAGCCGAAGACGCAACCAAATTTAAGGCACGTGTACAGGTAATGATAAATCAATACAACCAATATACCGTATTAGAAGGGCTGCATGTAAATGGTGCACTTACGCAGGGCGAGAACCTGGCCGATAACGGTGGTTTAGCTATCGCTTACCAGGCATTTAAAAACACACCTGAAGGTAAGAGTGATACAAAAATAGACGGCTTTACGCCCGATCAGCGCTTCTTTTTAGGGTTTGCGCAAATATGGCGCGTTAAGATCCGCGAAGAGAGCCAGCGTACGCGCATAAATGTCGATCCGCATTCACCGCCTAAATACAGGGTGAACGGCGCGGTATTTAACATGCCCGCATTTTACCAGGCCTTTAACATTAAACCAACTGATAAACTTTATCGCCCCGATAGTATACGGGTAAAAGTTTGGTAATTTTTTAAGGCGAAAGGTAAAAGCTGAAAGCTAAAAGGTAGGACTTACAAGGTTTTCCCTTTAAGCTTTCAGCTTTTTTTTGTTTTTACCTTTAACATTTCTGCTTTCACCTTTTCCCTTTCACCTTTTCGCTCTTTTAGTATATTTACCGGCGTTAATATCCATAAATTGCAGGCTCTATTAGCGCTGTAAACCGGTTAGAGTATAAAATGAGCGATAAGAAATTGAGGAGCCAGCAATGGTTCGGCAAAAAGGGTAAGGACGGATTTATTTACCGCGCCTGGATGAAGAACCAGGGCATACCTGCGCATGAATTGCAGGGCAAGCCCGTTATCGGCATTTGCAATACATGGTCTGAATTGACGCCGTGTAATGCCCATTTCCGTGAGCTGGCCGAATCAGTAAAACACGGCGTATATGAGGCCGGTGGTTTCCCGGTTGAGTTCCCGGTAATGTCATTAGGCGAAACTTTAATAAAACCTACTGCCATGCTATACCGCAACCTCGTCAGCATGGATGTAGAAGAATCTATCCGTGCCAACCCGGTTGACGGCGTTGTTTTGCTTTGCGGATGCGATAAAACCACTCCGGCCTTGGTAATGGGCGCTTGCAGTGTTAATATTCCAACCATAGTTGTTTCAGGCGGGCCTATGCTTACCGGCAAATACCGCGGTAAAGATATAAGTACAAGCGATGTGTGGCGTTTTTCGGAAGCCAATCGCATGGGTACGCTAAGCGACGAAGAATTTTACGTTGCCGAAGCCTGCATGGCGCGCAGCCGCGGGCATTGCGCCGTAATGGGCACAGCCTCAACAATGGCTTGTATGGTGGAATCGCTGGGACTCTCATTGGCGGAAAATGCAGCGATACCCGCCGCCGACTCACGCCGGAAAGTTTTGGCGCATTTATCAGGCAGCAGGATAGTAGATATGGTGCGTGAAGACCTGAAACTGTCGGATATACTAACCCGCGAAGCCTTTGAAAATGCGATCACTGTAAATGCGGCCATTGGCGGCTCAACAAATTTCATCATCCATTTGCTGGCTATAGCGGCTCGTATCGGGGTCGACCTGAATATGGATGATTTCAACACTACCGTTAAAAAGATCCCGCTGCTGGCGAATTTACAGCCATCCGGCGAATATTTTATGGAGGATTTCTTTTATGCCGGCGGTTTACCCGCGCTCATGAAGGAATTGGATAGATCGCTTCACCGCGATACCATTACCGTGAGCGGTAAACCCATGTCGGTCAATTATGAGGACAGCGAGTGCTTTAACCGGGAATTGATCAGTACGGTAGATAAACCGTTTAACGAAGTGGCCGGAATTGTTGTTGTAAAAGGTAATTTGTGTGAAAATGGCGCGGTCCTTAAGCCGTCTGCCGCAAGTGCTGAGTTGATGCAGCATACCGGCAAAGCGGTCGTATTTGAAAATATAGAAGATTATAAAGCCAAAATAGACGACCCTGCCCTCGATGTAACCAAAGACAGTGTGCTTGTGCTAAAAAACGTAGGCCCCAAAGGTTATCCCGGCATGCCCGAAGTGGGCAACATGGCCATTCCTAAAAAGCTGCTGGAACAAGGTGTACATGACATGGTGCGTATATCCGACGGCAGGATGAGCGGAACTGGCTTTGGTACCGTCGTATTACACGTATCGCCGGAGGCAGCGGTAGGTGGTACGCTGGCTGTTGTACAGGATGGGGATGTAATAACACTTGATGTGCATGCAGGAACATTGCATATAGAATTATCGGACGAGGAAATAACACGAAGAAAAAGCCAATTAACACCTCAGCCAAATCTATCAAAGCGCGGCTATACTTATTTGTATCAAACCCATGTTGAACAGGCGCACTTAGGCGCCGACTTTGATTTTTTAAAGGGCGGTTCGGGCAGCGAAGTGTTAAGGGATTCGCATTGAAATTAAGCTGATAAAATGACCGATAAAGATTTTACTGGACAAGTAGCAATAGTAACCGGCGCCGGCAACGGTATCGGCTTCGAGGTGGCTAAACAGTTGGCTTTGAACGGTGCATCGGTAGTTATTAATGATGTTGATGAAGAGTTGATCCGTGAAGCATCTGCTAAAATAAACTCATTGGGTGAGGGGATAACTTACCATGTAGCGGGCGATGCCGGTGATATTGAAGTAATACAGCAGCTAATTGATGTAGCGGTTGAACATTTCGGCAAACTCACCATCGCGATAGCAAACGCGGGTATAACTTTGTATGGCGATTTTTTAACGTATGAGCCATCCGCCCTGCAAAGCGTTATGAATGTAAATTTGCAGGGGAGTTTCTTTTTAGCGCAAAAGGCGGCAAAACAGATCATCAGGCAAAAAACAGGCGGCAGTATTTTGTTTATGTCGTCGGTTACGGGGCACCAGGCCCATAAAAACCTGGCGGCCTATGGCATGACAAAGGCTGCGCTCGAAATGCTGGCGAAAAACCTGGTAATTGAACTGTCGGAGCATCATATAACAGTAAATACCATAGCGCCGGGCGCCACTTTAACCGAACGCACGCTGGAAGATGCGGAATATAACAACACCTGGTCGCGCATTACGCCTATGGGCAGGCCGGCAAATGTACAGGATGTTGCTAACGCAGTTTTGTTTATGGTATCGCCAAAGGCAAACCATATAACGGGGCAAAATTTGGTGGTCGACGGCGGATGGACAGCGGTAAGCGTATCGCCCTATTAAATAATACAGCATATGTTTAAACTAACTAATAAAACAGCAGTAATTACCGGCGGCGGCAGCGGAATAGGCCGGGCCATGTCGGTTATTTTCGCTAAGCAGGGAGCCAAGGTCTATATTGTTGATGTAGACGAAAAAGGCGCAAATGAAACAGTATTTATTATCAAAAAAAATAAAGGAGCGGCTTTTTTTAAAAAGTGTGATGTTTCATCCAAGGCCGAGGTGGATAAGGTTATGGCCGAAATTATAGCTGAGTCAGGCATTGATATTTTGGTGAACAATGCCGGCATCGCTCATGTAGGCAGTGTGGAGCAGGTAACTCCCGAAGTGATAGACCGTTTATTCGGCGTAAATGTAAGGGGCATGTACCATACTATTTTCGCGGTTATCCCACATTTAAAAACCAAGGGCGGCGTAATATTGAACATGGCCTCAATAGCCTCTTTAGTGGGCCTGAACGACCGTTTCGCCTATAGCATGACCAAAGGCGCCGTCAACGGCATCACGCTTTCTGTGGCCAAGGATTATATCAACTACGGCATCCGCTGTAATTCTATATCTCCGGCAAGGGTGCATACACCTTTTGTTGACGGCTTTTTAGCCAAGAATTACCCCGGTAAAGAAGATGAAATGTTTAAAAAGTTGTCTTCGGCACAGCCTATAGGGCGTATGGGCAAGCCCGAAGAAGTGGCTAACCTGGCGTTGTATCTATGCTCTGACGAAGCAGGATTTATCACCGGCAACGACTATGCAATTGATGGAGGAACTATAAAACTAAGCACCTGATACTATGAAATTAATACGATATGGCGAGGCCGGCAGCGAGGAACCCGGTGTACAAATTGATGGCAAAAACTACGGCTTACCCGGTTTTGGCAGTGATTACAACGCAGCTTTTTTCGGCGGCGACGGCTTAAAAAGATTGCAGGATTATATAGACGCAGACCAAAATGAGCTGGAAGAATTGCCGGATGGTGTACGTTTAGGTCCGCCGGTTGCCAATCCGTCAAAAATTGTGTGTATCGGCCTTAATTACTCCGATCACGCTAAAGAAACCGGCGCGGATATACCAAAGGAGCCTATCATTTTTTTTAAGTCGACGACGGCGCTTATTGGCCCTAATGACGACGTTATCATCCCCAAAAACAGTAAAAAAACTGATTGGGAGGTTGAGCTGGCCTTTATAGTAGGTAAAAAAGCAAGCTATGTTGAATTGGAAGATGCTTTGGACCATGTGGCCGGTTACGTATTGCATAACGACTACAGTGAGCGCGAGTTCCAGATTGAAAGGGGAGGCCAGTGGGTAAAAGGCAAAAGCTGCGACACATTTGCACCGGTAGGTCCGTTTATAGCGACGGCAGACGAATTAGGCGATGTAAATAACCTGCCTATGTGGCTTACCGTGAATGGAGAAAAAATGCAGGACGGCAACACATCAACCATGATATTTGATGTGCCGTTCCTGGTGCATTACATCAGCCAGTTTATGACCTTGCTACCAGGCGATATTGTCACCACGGGTACACCTCCGGGAGTTGCCCTGGGCATGAAGCCCGTGCAGGTTTATTTGAAGCCCGGCGACGTGGTTGAATTAGGTATCGATGGCCTGGGCAGCTCAAAACAGCATTTAAAAGCATACAGCCCGGCTCACTAAAAACCGCACTGTTAGTTTAAATATTTTGATGGATATAGGCATTCAATTAAAGGCAATATTACCAGAAGACCGTATTAAAACCCGGTTGATAGATGTGTTGTCATATGCCTCTGACGCAGGATTTTATAGATTAATACCTAAAGCGGTTGTTCAGCCGAAAAATGAGGCGGAAATAATTGCCTTATTCGGTTTTTCCGCGCAAAATAACATACCGCTCGTTTTTCGCACCGGCGGCACCAGCCTTTCGGGACAGGCCATAACAGATGGTATTTTGGTCGACCTGAGCCAGTATTGGGATAAGGTGAGTGTTGAAGACAACGGCACGATGGTTCGCGTTCAACCTGGCATTACCGGCGCCATGGTGAATGCCAATCTCAAGTATTTCAAAACCAAGATAGGCCCGGATCCGGCCAGCATTAATGCAGCCATGATGGGCGGCATACTCTCTAACAATTCCAGCGGAATGTGCTGCGGCGTTAAGCTAAATTCCTATCATACTGTAAAACATATCCGTTTTATTTTGCCGGATGGAAAGCAGTTCACTACCGAAAATCCCGCTGACTATGCCCGGTTTACCTCAGAATGCACAACGATAAGCGATACTTTATTGCAGGTAAGAAGTAAGATCATCGGCGATAGCGCGATGTATGAAAAGATCCGCAGAAAGTATCAGCAAAAAAATACGGTCGGCTACTCGTTAAACGCCTTTGTCGACTTTGAGCACCCGCTGGATATATTGGCGCACCTGTTAATTGGGGCTGAAGGTACACTTGCTTTTATTGCTGAAGCCGTGCTGGAAACTATACCCGATTATAAATACAAATCTACCGCGTTACTTTATTTTCCTGATATTTTTACCGCTTGCCAATCCTTAGTGCCGCTGATAGACGCGGGCGCACGGGCGGTTGAACTGATGGACAGGGCATCGTTATACGCCATAGAAGACCTGCCGCATTTGCCTGCTGCCATAAAAACGTTACCCGAAAATGCCGCCGCATTACTAATTGAATTTCAGGAAGATAACTACGAGCAATTGGAGCAAGGTGTTAATAGATTTTTGGCTGAAGTGCCGGGGCTGTCATTGCTGCATCCACCTGTTTTTACAAATGATCCGGTTGAGCAGCAATACTATTGGAAGGTTCGGAAGGGCTTATTCCCATCTGTTGGCGCGGTGCGGGTTAGTGGTTCAACAGTGATATTGGAGGATGTGGCCTTCCCTGTAGCAAAGTTGGGCGAGGCGATCATCGACCTGCAAAAACTGTTTAAAAAATACAGTTACGATAATGCCATCGTGTTCGGTCATGCTAAAGATGGCAACATCCATTTTGTAATAACGCCATCGTTCAACTCTGATGCCGAAGTTGAGCGTTATGACCATTTTATGCGCGAAGTAGTGGACGTCGTTATCAAAAAACACGATGGTACACTAAAAGCCGAACATGGCACAGGCCGCAACATGGCGCCGTTTGTAGAAACGGAATGGGGCGGTGAGCTATATGAGTTGATGAAACTGGTGAAACAAGTTGTAGACCCCAATAACCTGCTTAACCCCGGCGTAATTATTAATGAAGATAAAAACGTCCACATAAAAAACATAAAACTACTGCCAACTGTCGAGAGCGAGGTTGACAAGTGTATCGAATGCGGCTACTGTGAGCATAAATGCCCAAGCCGCAACCTGACAACCACGCCACGAAGGCGTATTGTCATTCGCCGAGAGCTTAAAAAACTGCAGCAGAGCAATGCAAAGGCAGACTATGAAACGCTGCTTCGCCAATCTCAATATGAAGTGTTGGATACCTGCGCTGTAGACGGTATGTGTGCCTCGGAATGCCCGGTAGATATTAATACCGGAGAGTTGGTGAAAAGGCTGCGTCGCGAAAACCATTCGGCATTTGCCAATGGCATTGCCTTATTTGTCGCTAAAAACTTCGGTTTGTTAGTTTGGAGCGCCCGGGCTGCTTTAAAAGCCGGTTCAATCATCAATAAATTGTTCGGTAAGCGCAGCATGTTCAGGTTGACAACCGGGCTAAAGAAAATAGTTAACGGCATCCCATTGTGGACCGACCAAATAGCTTACCCGCCAGACCTGGCAATATTGGACGATCCGGGCGAACCTTCAATAGTAATAGGGCAAAAAGACAAGGTGCTTTATTTCCCGAGCTGTATCTCGCGGATGCTGGGCAGTGGTCATGATGATAAAAAGAACATTATGGAGGCTTTTATCAGCGTATCACATAAAGCGGGGATCGAGGTAGAAGTGTTGCCGCATTATGCAGGTAGTTGCTGCAGCCAGATATTTTCATCGAAAGGTTACAAAACCGCCTATGAACATACGGCCAATAAAATCATTGAAAAGCTTTGGTGGGAAAGCAAACACGGTATCATCAAAATTGTGATAGATGTAAGCTCATGCGCCTATTCGCTTAAAAATTTAAGACATGCTTTGTCTGAAGAAAACCAAACAAGATACGACCAGCTCACTATTCTTGACAATGTGGATTACCTGCATGACATAGTTTTGCCACGGCTGCACATCACCGAAAAATTGGATAATATAGTTTTGCACCCGGTTTGCTCGCTGCAAAAAATGCACACGCAGGATAAGTTTGTACACCTCGCAAAACAGTTTGCCAACGAGGTTACAGTTCCGCTACATGCAGGTTGTTGCGGTATGGCCGGCGACAGGGGCTTTTTATTTCCTGAATTGACCAATTCAGCCACCATGCCTGAGGCTTTGGAGGTTAAACAGCATGAATACGATGGCTATTATTCGTCGACTAAAACATGCGAGATGGCCCTATCGCATGCTGTGGGCGAGAACTACGAATCGATACTTTATTTGCTTGATGAGCTAATTTAGTTGACTGTAGGTTTTGTCCTGTCAACAAAAAAACTATTTTTGTTATCTATGCATAAGATCCTTATCGCCAACCGCGGCGAGATAGCTTTACGTATCATGCGCTCAGCGCGCGAGATGGGTATAAAAACAGTAGCCGTATATTCCGAAGCCGACCGCAATGCCCTGCATGTGCGCTATGCTGATGAAGCTGTTTTCATTGGCGAAGCGGCATCGTCCAAATCGTATTTAGTCGCTGATAAAATAATTGACGCCTGCAGGCAAACCGGGGCTGAAGGGATTCATCCCGGCTACGGATTTTTGTCGGAGAATGCTGCTTTCGCAACACAGGTAAGGGAAGCGGGGCTAATATTGATCGGCCCATCGCCCGAGGCGATGGAGATAATGGGTAATAAACTATCAGCGAAAGCTGCAGCTTTAAAGTACAACATCCCAATGGTTCCGGGCACCGAAGAAGCCATTACCGATATTGATGAAGCCAAACGGCGCGCGGTTGAAGTAGGCTTTCCAATACTGATAAAAGCTGCCGCTGGTGGTGGTGGGAAAGGTATGCGCATAGTTGATGCTGTGGAGGATTTTGAAGAGCAGATGCAACTGGCCGTATCAGAGGCTGTTTCGGCATTTGGCGATGGCTCGGTATTTATCGAGCGCTATGTTTCTTCGCCGCGGCATATCGAGATCCAGGTTTTGGGTGATTCGCACGGCAATATTGTGCATTTGTTTGAGCGGGATTGCTCGGTGCAGCGCCGCCACCAAAAGGTGGTCGAGGAAGCGCCATCATCAGTCTTAACACCCGAAATACGCCGTGCAATGGGTAAATGCGCGGTAGATGTTGCGCGCTCTGTTAATTATACCAGCGCAGGCACGGTTGAATTTATAATGGACGAACAGCTGAACTTCTACTTCCTAGAAATGAACACCAGGCTGCAGGTGGAGCACCCGGTGTCGGAATTGATAACGGGCATCGACCTGGTAAAAGAACAGATTCGCATAGCCATGGGCGAAGCCATCAGCTTTAAGCAGGAAGACCTTGAAATAAAAGGCCATGCCATTGAGCTGCGTGTTTATGCTGAGGACCCGGCCAATAATTTTCTACCTGATATAGGCACCTTACAAACCTACGTTACGCCAAAAGGTCCCGGTGTGAGGGTTGATGATGGTTTTGAGCAGGGAATGGAAATACCTATCTATTACGACCCCATGATTGCCAAGTTGATCACCTACGGTAAAGATCGCAAAGAAGCCATAGAACGCATGATAAGGGCCATAGATGAGTACCAGATAACCGGTATAACAACAACATTGGCTTTCGGTAAATTTGTAATGCAGCATGAGGCTTTTTCGTCGGGTAATTTCGATACCCATTTTGTACAGAAATATTTCACGCCTGAGGTGTTGCAGAATGATAATGACGATGAGGCTCTTATAGCAGCTTTGGTGATGAACAAATTGCTGAGTGTTAAAAAGACCGTTGTTGCCGATATCCCGCTTAACGAAGGCTCAAACTGGACAAAGAACAGGAAAGACTACTGATCTTTTTCAATACTGCCATTATCGTCGTCGGGTACAAATATGGGTACGGTAATGCCCGGCGGTTTATGGCTTAACAAAACTATCTTTCCGTTTTTACCAAAGTGGTAAAACTGGTCATCAACGGTAACTTTTGTTTTGGCACCTTCATCACGTATGTACCAAACATCACGGGTGTAAAAATAAGTATGGTTAAATATCCCGAAGCTTATGCGGTTGTAATTTGAAGCATCGTCTTCGTCGCAGTCGGTCTCAACCAGCTTGCACGCGGTATTTTTTAAAGTGTTACGCTGGTAAACCAATAAAAACTTTTTGCTGCAAACCATTCCATCGCTATATTCCATGATAACAACCGGGTGATCTGAATCGCGGAAATAAACGGTGTCGCCTGTAAATTTCGACTTCTCCGTAAAATACTCCCTGATCAATGTATGGTTTTTTATAAATGATAAGGAAATATCGGCTTTAGCCAAAACGCTGTCTAAAAATTTTGAAGAAGGGGTAGGTGGTTGTCGCTTATTGTTGCCGGTGTAGTTGCATGAGCAGCACAAGCCGATCATACAAAAAACAGCAATAGGGTTTATGCTCATATCAAGCTTTAATACTTATCAGTTCGTCTATCAAAGTTGCCTGCGCCGGGTTTATTTTTTGCTTCGCAATGGCCGGTGCAAACCATGCGGCCCTGTCTACCTCTGGAAAACTTTTCATTTTCCCCGACTTTAAAGGCCATTCCATTTCAAACATATTGCTAAAAATGGTTTCATGGTCAATATCGCCCTCAACTGCCCAGGCATGCACTATTTTACCACTTTTTAGTTGAACGGGATCCAATGGCAGAAAGTCGCCATCTACAGCCTGCCCGGTTTCTTCCATAAATTCGCGTTTAGCAGCTGTAAGCGGCTCCTCATCATCCAAAAATTCGCCTTTCGGTATCGACCAGCTACCCTCGTCCTTATTTTTATAGAAAGGGCCGCCGGGATGCACCAGGAAAACCTGTAACTGACTATTTACCTGGCGGTACAATAATATCCCGGCGCTGTGTTTTGGCATATTTCGTAAATTAATACCAAGGTAATAAAACATGAAAGTATTATTATTAGTTTTGATAGGTAAGCTAAAAATAAACCTATGGCAGCACATAAATGGACGGAATTTAAAGTAACTGCTGATATTAACACCGAAGATATACGCAGTTTGTACGTAGCCTGGACAACTCCACAAGGTCTTGAGAGTTGGTTTTTGCGCCAGGCAAACTTTTATACGGTAGGCAAGCGCTTACGCGAAGCCGACGAATCAATTGCTAAGGAAGACACCTACGAATGGTTTTGGCATGGCTATGATGATAGCCAGAAAGGGCAGGTACTGGAAGCCAACGGTAGCGATATGCTCAAATTTTCATTTAGCGGCGATAGTATAGTTACCGTTACTATCCAGGCCATGAAGGGTATTAGTATTATTGAACTGACCCAGGAAAATATCCCCGAGGAAAGCAACCCATCCAAAAACCTCTTCGTGCAGTGTCAGATAGGATGGACTTTCTACCTCGCCAATCTGAAATCTATCATAGAAGGCGGCCTTGATCTGCGGAACAAGCGTATGGACGTAAGCAGCAATTTTAAGTAGAATTATCATAACTTTGCGCTTCAAAAAGCTCCCCCTTCAGGGGGCTGGGGGGATATATGTTTACAGGTATTATAGAAACTTTAGGTACAATTACCGGTCTCAAACACGATCAGGGCAATCTGCACATCACCGTCGCATCAACTATAGCTGCTGAGTTAAAAATTGACCAATCCGTTGCCCATAACGGTGTGTGCCTTACGGTTATAGCTTTAGCCGATGGCCGGCATACAGCTACGGCTATACAGGAAACTCTCACCAAAACCAGCCTCAGCCATTTACAGGTTGGCGACCTGGTAAACCTGGAGCGCTGTATGCAAATGAACGCCCGGCTTGACGGCCATATAGTACAGGGCCATGTTGACCAGACCGCTGTTTGCACAGATTTTAAAGAGCTTGACGGCAGTTGGGAATACACCTTTGAGTATGATGCCGCCCTTGGCAATGTTACGGTTGAGAAAGGTTCTATATGCGTAAATGGCATTAGCCTTACTGTGGTAAATTCAGGGGTTAACAGTTTTTCGGTCGCTATTATTCCTTACACTTTTGAGCATACCAATCTGCAGCAGGTACGTAAAGGTTCTGTGGTTAATTTGGAGTTTGACATTATCGGTAAATACGTGGCAAGGCTGATGCAGCGCTAACATGGCGGATCTTTGACGGCTTTTTAGAGCCAAAAACCTAATAAAAACCCGCAAAAAGCAGGCAAAAATCTCGGAAAAGGCTACGTTTTTCCTCACCAAATTCATGATCGGTTTTAGCTATAAACAAGGTGTAGCGTAGCACGAAAATGATACAAATGCACCAAAATGCTACACCACCGCCAAAGGCACGTCAGTTAGGCAAATCACATAAAATACTGATATTCATATATTTATCAAATAACATGTTTGCGAAATCTGGCGACATTATCCTGAAATGCTACACCTGCTAAATTAAAAATCACCCAAAACGCTACGGAATGCTACACCTGGGTAAACCTATTTCAGGACGAGACAGACCATACAGGCAAGGCATATAACCAGCCAAAACAATTTCGCCTCTTTACGGTTGTATCCATATAATCAAAAACACAACATTATGGATAAGATAAGAAAATTTGAGCTGATGGAAAAGATAGTCCATGAACTGGAAGACTTGAAGAACAGCCAGCAGGCCATTATACAAAAATTAGGTAAAATTGAGGTAGATAACATCGACCTGGGCGATAAACGCCTTGAAAAAGATCTGCCCGATATGCACCAGCGCGTAGCCGATAACCTGGATGCCATTGCGGGTATCCTGGAAGATTTTGCTGTTAAAGCAGATGAATACAGCAATAAGAACAACATTGCGGCCCTGAAGGAACAGGAAGCGATAGACAAACTGTAAATTAGTAAAGCCTCGCCGAAAGCGGGGCTTTATTTTTTTGATGCTTTTTCGGCGCTGCTGTTAAATCTCTTGATAGCTTTATAATATTTCTTTTTATCAAATGCCTCCATTGCGTCGGTGTCTGCCGAGATCATATTTTTTAGATTATCATGGTTGTATTTAATGATGCTCCCGTTGCCCAATTGTAGACCAACGATTGCGTCATCCTCAGAATAATCGCTGAGAGATGAATATGCGCTAATTTGTCCCGACTCCCCTTTGAACATCCAACAACTGTCAGCAGAGATACCTGTATACCAGGTGGGCGGTGGTGGAATATAATTGGGACGAAAAGATCCCGGACCTGGCGGCGATATATTACGCGCTATGCTAATAGTTTCATCTGCGTATATTTTTATAAAACGATGTGCCGAGTCGGATCTCTTATACCTTTTATCAACGAATAACAGGTAGTTTTTATGTTTTATCGTGTCGTTATAAATTATAGACGACACTGTCCTTTTCGAACTATCTTTCATTTTAACCAAAAAATCGTACTCCTGGTTGACTTGAGCATTTCCATACATATAGGTACGGTTCATGTTCATCATTTGCCTTGTGAATTGCGCGTTGATATTACGATATACCTGGGCCATGCCAGGATATTGCGCAAAGGATGTATTAGACAATAAGGCGAAAAGGACGATTAAACAAGGTAAGGTTTTGGCTATTGATCTCATTTTATAATATTATCCTGCTAAATATAATTCGCTAAAGTATATTCTACAAAAAATATTGTTTCGCGCTAACTCAGGCCGCCCCGAATTGGACTGTGCTTCGCCCGACTATTTTTACTAATCACCAATCACTAATCAATACTCTTCCCCTTCATCGCGGTACTTATCGCCTGATCCATAAGGCGCTCGGCAAAGGGACGGGTAAATTCATTTAGTTCGTCTATCGCTTTGTGGATGGCATCTTTATCGCCGCTGGTTAGGGTTGCTTTTAAGGCTGTTAAGTATTCGTGGGTTTTGGTGGCTTCGGCAACACTCACAAAATCGCCATTCTTTTGCAGAAAACTTTCAACGGTACGCACAATTTGTTCGCCTTCTACACGGGCCTCTATTAACATACGTGTACTTACGTCATCTTTAGCATGGGTAATACTGTCCAGCAGCATTTGTTCCACCTGGTCATCGGTGATGCCGTAGGTTGGTTTTACTTCCACTTCCTGTTTAACGCCTGAACGTAGCTCAACGGCCTGTATCTTCAATATTCCGTCAGCATTCAACAAGAAATTAATGTCGACTTTTGGGAAGCCCGCCGGCATGGATGGTATGCCTTTCAGATCGAACTCGGCCAGTTTGCGGTTCTCTTTTATCAGGTCGCGTTCGCCCTGGTAAACGGCAATTTTCATGTTTACCTGTCCGTCTATCGACGTGGTGTATTGCCGGCCCGCCTTTGTTGGCACCTTGCTGTTCCGCGGGATAATAACATCCATCAAACCGCCCATGGTCTCAATACCTAACGACAATGGCGTAACGTCCAACAGTAAAATATCGCTGCGGTTACCAGCCAAAACGTCGGCCTGTATGGCCGCGCCAAGAGCAACCACTTCATCGGGGTTTACCTCGTCGTGTACCTTTCGCCCAAAAAATTCAGATACCATTTTTTTAACCAGCGCAGTGCGTGTGCTGCCGCCAACCATCACTACCTCGTCAATTTGAGCGGTGGTTAGTTCGGCATCTTTTAAAGCATTTTTACATGCCTGGATGGTTAGTTTAACCTTATCCAGTATTAACGCTTCAAACATGGTGCGATCAATGGTGCACCATATGTCGCCAATTTTCTCGTTAAATAAGCTTTGGTGCGCAAAGGCTTTTTTTGCTTCCTCGGCTTTTAGGCGCAACTGCTGGGCTAACTTGTTATTGGCAACCAGTTCGGTGCGGTTTAATTCATTTTTTTCTATCCAGTAATCGACAATTGCGCTGTCAAAATCATCGCCTCCTAAAAAAGTATCCCCATTAGTAGCTAATACCTCAAAAATGCCGTTCTGTATCTGTAGGATCGATACATCAAACGTACCGCCGCCCAGATCATACACGGCAATGGTCTTGGTTTCGGCAGGGTTAAGGCCGATGCCATAAGCCAGGCTGGCCGCCGTAGGCTCGTTCACAATGCGCAAAACGTCAAGGCCGGCCAGTTTGCCCGCGTCGCGCGTGGCCTGTCGCTGTGAGTCGTTAAAATAAGCCGGAACGGTGATAACTGCACGGTTCACCGGGGTTTTAAGCGCATGTTCGGCGCGTGCCTTTAGTTCTTTTAATATCAGGGCCGATAGTTCAATCGGCGTATAAAATTTGTCGCCCGCTTTAATTTTTACCAGGCTTTCACTGTCGTCGTCAATAACTTTATAGCTAAAAAAGTCTTTATAGTTCTCAATGTCTTTAAACGACCTGCCCAACAGGCGCTTAACCGAGAAAATGGTATTATGCGGATCGGTAGTTAAAAACTCCTTAGCCTCATTACCAACGGTAACATCGCCGTTGGGCGAAAAATGCACTACCGATGGCACCAGAACGCCCTTACCGGTATCATTAATTACCTGTGGGTTTTTATCCGGGTTGATGAACGCTACCAGCGAATTGGTAGTGCCCAGGTCTATCCCCACAATGATCTCTTCCTTTTGTATAGAACCCGTTGCCAGGTTAATAGAAACTTTAGCCATAATTAGCGGCAAATGTAGGTAGTTTTGGGTGATGATGTGTCATTTGAGTTTCGGAATTATAGCACCCAATGTCATTTCGACGAGGTACGAGGAGAAATCTTATACGATATGCATCCACCTTGGTACATACTCACCTTGCATGTTACATAAGATTTCTCCTCGTACCTCGTCGAAATGACAGTAAAGAATAATGTAACAAAACAATTAACCACAAAAATCTTTAACCCTCTAAATTCCGATTCCGATTTTTTGTACTTACTTTCACATCTCCATGAATAAACCCCGCGTTAAAGGCCTGCTGCTACTGCTACTGATTACTGCCACTGCAACTTTAACAAGGGCCCAGCAGTTTGGCGGCAACCCGCCATCGCTTAAATGGGACCAGATAAATACCCCGGCAGCAAAGGTGATATTCCCCGTGGGGCTGGATTCGTCGGCCTTATGGGTGGCTAATATTGTAAGCCAGATGAATAATGCCATAAAGCCCACCATCGGTTTTAAACAACGGCAGATCAGCATCCTGCTGCAAAACCAAACCACTATAGCCAACGGCTATGTGGGCCTGGCGCCGTTCCGCAGCGAATTTTATCTTACACCCGACCAAAACAGCTTTGAGATAGGCAGTCTGCCCTGGCCGGAGCAGCTGGCCATACACGAATTTCGGCACGTACAACAGTATAATAACTTTGATGTGGGGCTGTCGCATGTATTGAGGATTCTGTTTGGCGAAGGCGGCCAGGCTTTGAGCAACGACCTGGCGATACCCAACTGGTTTTTTGAGGGCGACGCCGTTTTTAACGAAACGCACGTAAGCGACCAGGGCAGGGGACGGCTGCCTTACTTTTTCAATGGCTTTCGTGCCCTATGGGCTGCTAATAAAGAGTACAGCTATATGAAGATCCGCAACGGATCGTTACGCGATTACACACCGGATTGGTACCCCCTGGGTTATATGCTGGTTTCCTACGGCCGCGAGAAATATGGTGATGATTTTTGGAAGAAGGTAACGCATGATGCGGCGGCGTACAAGGGTGGATTTTATCCTTTTCAGCGGGCTATAAAGAAATATACAGGCAATTCTTTTGACTATTTTGTAGATAATGGGTTAATGCATTTTCATAGAATTTTTGAATTTGAGCCTTATATGAAAGGAATAGATTCGTTAAGAAAACTGGACTCAATAAAAAATTTTGGAAAACACGTCGAAACATTTTATGATCACATTCATGTAGTTCATACTTATCCAAAACACCAACATTTTGAAGCCGATTATGAATACCCCGCATATGTAAATGACACTACCCTTATCTACATGAAAAGCACTTACCACAGCCGCCCGGTATTTATGATGCGGACAGGTAAGCTATATAAAAAAATAAGCGTCCGCGATTTTTCCATAGACAACTACTTCGCCTACAACAAAGGCAAAATAGTATATGCCAGCTACCGCCCCGACCTGCGCTGGAACTACCGCGATTACAGCGATTTGGTAGTACTTGATGTAAATACCGGCAAGGAGCAAACTATTACCAAGAGGTCCAAATATTTTTCGCCTTCTTTTAGTAATGACGATAAAAAAATCATAGCCGTGAAGGTAGGGCCATCAGGGAAAAGTGAGCTTCATTTATTGAACGCCGCAAATGGCAAATTGCTTTCCATTGTTCCTAACAAAAATAACCTGTTTTTTACCTATCCCAAATTCTACGGTGACGATAAGTTAATAGCAGCTGTTAGAAATCAAAAAGGCAAAATGTCGTTGGCAGAAATCGACATAAAAACCGGCGATACCAAATATTTGCTACCATTCAGTTATCAGCCCATCGTTTTTCCAAACGTGCATGGCGATACAATTTATTTTAGCTCGACAAGCGGGATAGATGATAAGTTATTCGCGTTAACTATAAATACACATCACCTATATGCAATAAACAGCAAGGATTTAAAGGAATCGATAGGCAATTACGAACCAACGGTGTCTGATAAAAAATTGGCATGGGTAAATTTCACGGCAATTGGCTATGGTATACAATGGGCCGACAAAAGCGCGGTACATTGGGACGCAATTAACGATGGAAAAATCCCAGGAAGCTTATCTGATTTTAATATTTCAGCATTAAAACGCGATTCATCCACCAACCTGCTGGCCAGCGTGGTGGATAGTTCGCTGAAGATCATTAAATATCATAAGTCATATCACCTGTTTAACTTCCACAGCCTCATTCCCAATATTAATGACCCGAATTATACGCTTTCTATCGCTGGTGAGAATGTATTAAACACGTTCCAGTCCGACCTGTCATTCAACTACAACCGCGATGAGGGTTATAAGGAATTTGAATTTGACGCTATTTATGGCGCCTTGTTCCCCTATATCTCAGGCGGCGCCGATTACATTCTCGATCGCCGCGCATATTACAGAGGGGGTAATGTTTTCTGGAACGAGACCAGCCTGCACGGCGGCCTCGAACTGCCCCTAAATTTCAGCGGCGGCAAAAACAGCACCTACCTCGATCTCGGCAGCGACCTGTATTATAGCAGCAGTAATTTCCAGGCGCCCTACCGTAGCCTGTTTGCCAATCAGCAATATGCTTACTTAAATAATTACCTCAATTTCAGCAACGCCATTGGGTCGGGCATTCAAAATATTTACCCGCATCTGGCGCAAAGTATATCGCTTAATTATAAATCGGCTGTATCGGGCATTAGCGCTACGCAGTTTTTGGCGGAAGGTAATTTTTTCTTCCCTGGCTTATCGGTTAATCACAGCTTTTCCGTCGCCCTTGCGCACCAGGAAAAGGGAAGCGGCAATAACGTGATCGATTACTCCAACGATTTTCCGTTCTCCCGCGGCTACACCGCCGAAAATTTGCATGATATGAATAAAATAGGGGCGAACTATGCCTTCCCGATAGCCTACCCCGATGCCGGTGCAGCCAACCTGGTCTATTTTCTGCGGATAAGAGGGAACCTATTCTATGACTATACCCACGCGACAGACACGTACGTAGATGGCAGCCCATTCAGGGCAAATTTCCGTTCAGCAGGTTTGGAGGTATTTTTTGATACCAAATGGTTTAACCAGGAACCGATAACTTTCGGTTTCCGCTACAGCCATTTGCAGGATGAAGATATTTTCGGCGGAACCGGCCGCAACAGGTTCGAGATAGTGCTGCCGGCAACGTTCTTTTAACTATTTATTGGCTTCTTTTAGGATCGCTTTTACCATCACCTCATCGGTTTGTTCATAAACATATTCGGCCTCGTAGTTTACGCCCATTAAAATGTGGTCGTTTTTATAGGCCATTCCGCTTTCTACCGGTTTTTTTGCCGATCCATGTACCTCGGTTACTTTTGTATAATGTACCAGGTCGGCAACATTATGTTCATTTATCCCGCTGCCGGCCATTATTTTTATCCTGCTGCCAGCTTCTTTAATAAGATGCGCTATCACTGCCGAACCTTCCATGGCCGTGCTTTTACCGCCCGAGGTTAATATACGCTCGCAGCCCAGCTCAATAATGTCTTCCAGCGCCTTAAACTGGTCAACACAAACATCAAACGCCCGGTGGAAAGTAACGCCTAAACCGCTTTGTTTGGCAATTTTTATCAGTTCGGCGCAGCGCTCCTTGTCTATTGTGCCATCGGCGTTGAGGATACCGATAACAACACCGTCGCAGCCTGCGTGAGCGCAATATTGCACATCGGCCTTCATTACATCAAACTCAACGTCGGTATATAAAAAGTCGCCGCTGCGGGGGCGTATCAGTACGTAAAGTTTTATGTGGAGTAGTTTACGGGCCATCATTATCTGCCCGGCCGACGGTGTGGTACCGCCGTCGTTTAAATTTTCGCAAAGTTCGATCCTTTGTGCACCGCCTTTTTGCGCCGCTAATGCAGAATTAATAGAGTTGGCGCAAACTTCGAGCAATACCATGGTCAGGTTGAATTTTATTATTTAAGTTACTGATAACTAAATACGTAAATATAAAATAAATTAAATTGTTTCGATTATTTTGAATCTTCGGGAGGGTAATGGCTTTCGCCCTTTATGATCAGGTCCTGCTGCTGCGCATTGCATACCGCATATTCAAAGCCACCCTGTATGGCATAAGCCCCATGCTCGCCTTTTTTGTTGATGGCTAAAAACCCAACCTGTATATCCTTTGCTGTTTGCGGTTTCTTTTTAATGATACGGTCAACTGCCGCTTTACAGGCGTCCCTCGGCGAATAGCCCTGGCGCATTAGCTCAACTACCAAAAAGCTGCCCACATTGCGGATCACTTCCTCGCCCACACCGGTTGATGTGGCGCCGCCAACCTCGTTATCAACATACAAACCCGCGCCAATGATCGGGCTATCGCCAACACGGCCATGTATCTTAAAAGCCATGCCGCTGGTAGTACAAGCGCCCGAGATATTGCCTTTTGCATCAAGCGCCAGCATGCCTATGGTATCGTGGTTGTGTTGGTCGCCCGGTTTCTGGTGATTTTCAATATTGATAACCGGCTGATATTTTTTGGTCTTTAGCCATTCTTTCCAGGCTGCCTCTGATTCGGGTGTAAGCAGTTTTTCTTTCTTAAAACCCTGCTCAACCGCAAACTGGGTAGCGCCGTCGCCTACAAGCATAATATGCGGAGTACGTTCCATCACCAAACGGGCAACGGAGATAGGATGAGCGATATACTCAATAGCTGCAACCGAACCGCAGTTCCCAAATTCATCCATGATACAGGCGTCGAGCGTAACATGGCCGTCGCGGTCGGGATAACCTGCCCGGCCAACAGTATGGTTATTCATATCTGCTTCGGGTATTCTTACGCCAGCCTCAACTGCATCCAACGCCCGCCCGCCTTTTTCCAGTGTTTTCCAGGCCTCCTTATTGGCAGCTACGCCAAAATCCCAGGTTGAAATAACAACGGGGAAACCTGCTGCCTGTGGCGGCTCAACGGCTTTGGCAATTACAGACCGGGATACGGCTAAAAGAGATGCGCTGGCGGCAGAAAGTTGTATGAATTTGCGTCGGTTATACATTTCGCTAATATAAAGATTAGCCCCCAAGATGTATATACATCACAGCAAATTGTAACCAAAAAGATACCGGATATTATTTTTTTGTTTTAATAAATAAACCCATAATAAGCGAGACAACAGTACCCACAACACTTTGACCTACCAGCGCCTGTATCACCTGCATAGTGGTGGAATACTCTGTTTTGGCAGCGGCAATATCGGCGGCCAGTTGCTGGTTATTTTCTTTAGCTGCCATCGCAGCCTTTTGCGTTTCGCTCACCATGTATGCAGCGTAGCCGGGGTTGATGACCTGGCAATAAATAAACCCGAACAATGCTGTAATCACCGCTGTTACCACCGCAACCAGCAGACCGGTTTTTAAAGCCTGCCCGTAGGTTAGCATATTACCCTGTTGCTTTTTAACCGCCTGCATGGTTAGGTATATACCTGTAGCCAATATCACAATAGTAAGCAGTCCCCCCAGGCCACGTATGTTCGCAGGGTTCATGCCCCAGTTGTTGCTGGTATTTAAACCATCAACTATCGAAAAAAAGGCTATGGCGAATACTCCCACTGTTATACCGGTTACTAATGCGTGCTTAAATTTCGTGCTCATGTTTTTTAAATTTGTCAGGCCAAAACTAAAGCGCAGCGGGCTTAACTAAGAATTTTTTCAGGTGGAAAAAGGGTGGATTTTAACTGTTCATCAGCTATAAACCGATCTTTATACTGATGGATGGCCTGTTTACGGTTATCGAGGCCAAGTTTTGTGTAGATGTTGTTGATATGCGTTTTTATAGTGCTTACCTCAACAAAATTTATAGCGGCAATTTCTTTATTGCTTTTGCCCTCAACGATAAGCCGTAATATAGACTGTTCTTTCAGGCTCAGGTCGACAAAAGGATCGACATTGTTACGGGTGGTATTATGCCTATACCTGTATTTTGAAATAATGTAACCCGCCGCCAGGAAAAATAGGGCTACCGCGCTTAAATAATAATCAAACCTAAAATATTTATAAATAAACAGCAGGCTGGCCAGTTGGAAAAGGATAATTACACCGGCTGTAATAACGGCAATTTTTATGATGATCTGGATGGTTGCCCTGGTCATATTTCATTCAAAATCCTGTTGACAATTTAAGCAATGCCATTTTTTTGGGGAATAAAAAGGCAGTACACCCTCAAAAAACGCATACATGGTATTCACCCAGTCGGGGCGATCCTTATCATGGTCTATCCGCTCTACATTAGTTGATGCGCAGTACGGGCAGATAATAGCATCCAGTGTCTCGGTATCTATCTCGAAATGATCTTCCACCTGTAGGGTGCTGTCTGCGGCGAGTATGGCCCTGCATTTGTCAAGGTCGCGCTCAAATATGTTCAGTTTTATACCGCTGAGTCCGCCATTGTAGATCGGGTTAAGGCCCGACAGGTTCAGGTCCTCAATAAAACAGGGAATCCCTTCAGCCTCAAGCCGCGTGCGCATAATATGCGCCAGCATGGGGTCGTGGTAGGTTTCAAAGGTGATGATCTTATCGTTTTGCTCCATATTATTAATACAGATGCTAAGATAGTTTGTTTAGCTTGTAGATATGATACCTTGTTAAAAGTATGTTATACATTTATCTGCTTAGCTAATATAGCGGGTTTTTGTTAATTTGCGTTCATGAACCGCATCGACCGTATATCCGCAATTCTTATCCAGCTGCAATCCCGCAGGGTAGTAAAGGCAAGCGATATTGCCGACAGGTTTAACATCAGCCTGCGCACAGTTTATCGCGATGTGAAAACGCTGGAGGAAGCCGGAATACCCATAATAGGAGAGGCCGGCGTAGGTTATTCCATTATGGACGGTTACCGCCTGCCGCCAGTGATGTTCACGCGCGAAGAGGCGACCGCCTTTTTAACAGCCGAAAAGTTTATTGAGAAATTGACTGACTCCGCGACCATCGCCAATCACCGATCGGCGATGTATAAAGTAAGAGCCATTTTGCGCACTGCCGAAAAAGACCTGCTGGAGGGTATCGACCAAAATATAGAGGTAGTGCGTCACCATATCCAAATGCCTGCCGATCATCAGGATCATATCCAAACCATTTTGAACAGCATTGCCGCAAAGAATATTATTTCGATAGACTACTTTGCACACCACAGCCAGGAAAATACCCGGCGCGACCTGGAACCGGTAGGCATATTTTTTATGGCCAGCTATTGGCACCTGGTAGCCTGGTGCCACCTGCGCCAGGATTACCGCGATTTCCGTATAGACCGTATTAAAAAGCTTTCTCCAACCGAAAAGCATTTTAAAGGCAATCACCCAA
>Ga0206963_10150_pt1 | contig 23180 bp, 19 predicted proteins | sample Alteio_BWOrgHeat_28_FD_152958 | JGI IMG/M metagenome (GOLD analysis project Ga0206963, IMG submission 152958) | Enriched cells from forest soil in Barre Woods Harvard Forest LTER site, Petersham, Massachusetts, United States -... | ecosystem: Environmental > Terrestrial > Soil > Temperate forest >... | reverse complement strand
GAATGAAACTGTTTTTACGAGTGAATTTAAACCTGATATTTTACACGGCATTGAAGAACTGAAAGCGCAGGTTCCCGTGGTGGTTATTAATAATCAAAATATTTCTACGGAAAGAAAAACGTTGACTGCGATTCCATATTATAGTTGGGCGAACCGTGGCAAAGGTGAAATGATGATGTGGTTTCCTACGAAGATTATTAATGTGGATTTGCTTGCGAAATAAAATTATTTATTGGCGCATCGCCGGATTTCTCCTTGATAAATGGCGGAGCTAGTCAGATTGGTTTATAATAGATACATGCAAATAAATAAAAAAATATTTTGACTAGCGCCTTTTATGCGGAGAAGAAGATATGAGAATGAAATTATAAATGGCTGATTAAAGAATCAACAGTACAAGAGTGCGACGCAACTGATGATCATTAATGATAAAAAGATCGCTACAAAATAAATTAACTGCACATGATAAATTTAAAAGAATCAGAAGTTTGGTTTATAACGGGCAGCCAGCATTTATATGGTGAAGAAACGTTGAAACAAGTTGCAGAACATTCTCAAACAATTGCAGCGTCATTAAACGCGTCGCCGCAAATACCCGTCAGTATTGTGTTTAAGCCAACAGTGAAAACGGCGGAAGAAATTTATAGCGTGTGCATGGAAGCGAACAATGCAAAAAAATGTATCGGCATCATTACATGGATGCATACTTTTTCCCCTGCAAAAATGTGGATTGGCGGATTGAAAATTTTACAAAAACCAATGCTGCATTTGCATACACAATTTAATCGTGATATTCCTTGGAGTTCGATTGATATGGATTTTATGAACCTCAATCAAAGTGCACATGGCGATCGTGAATTTGGTTTTATGGTGAGCAGGATGCGGATGAACAGGAAAGTTGTTGCAGGACATTGGCAGGATGCGCAAGTGCTTGAACAAATAAACGGTTGGGCCAGAAGTGCCGCTGGCTGGGCAGATTGGCAGCACGCAAAGTTTGCGCGCTTTGGTGATAACATGCGCAATGTTGCAGTAACGGAAGGCGATAAAGTGGAAGCGGAAATGAAATTTGGCTACTCAGTTAATACATACGGCATTGGCGATTTGGTAAAAGTGATTAATGAGACGAGTGATGCTGCAGTTGATAATTTAGTTACTGAATATGCAGACACCTATACATTAACTACATCATTATTAAAAGGTGGCGCACAACATCAGTCATTGCGCGATGCTGCAAAAATTGAGATTGGTTTAGAAACATTTTTGAAAGATGGAAACTTTAAAGGTTACACAGATACGTTTGAAGATTTGCATGGTATGAAACAATTGCCTGGCATTGCATCGCAGCGATTAATGAATAAAGGTTATGGATTTGCAGGCGAGGGCGATTGGAAAACTGCTGCACTGGTTCGCGCAATGAAAGTGATGGGAAGCGGATTAAAAGGCGGCAATTCTTTTATGGAAGATTATACTTATCATTTTGAACCGGAGAATGAAATGGTGCTCGGATCGCACATGCTGGAGATTTGCGAAAGCATTGCCCATGGCAAACCAAACTGCGAAATCAATCCGCTTGGTATTGGTGGAAAAGCTGATCCGGTAAGGCTTGTATTTAATTCTGCGGCGGGCCCGGCGATTAATGCATCTATCATTGATATGGGAAACCGTTTTCGTATGTTGGTGAATGAAGTGGTTGCCGTGGCGCCAATGCAAACGCTTCCAAAGCTGCCAGTGGCGCGGGTTCTGTGGAAACCATATCCTGATATGAAAACGGGCTGCGCGGCATGGATTCTTGCCGGCGGCGCACATCATACTTGTTATAGCCAGAATTTAACGGCAGAAAATTTACAGGATTTTGCAGAGATGGCCGGTATAGAATTTTCGCTGATTGGGAAAAAAACAGATCTCTATCAATTTAAGAATGAGTTACGGTGGAATGAAGTATATTTCCAACTCAATAAATAAAAATGATTGCGCGGTATAATTTGCGCAAATTTTATAAACCAAACTATTAATAACTAACGCTGAGATTGCTATGCACAACAAATTAGTGAACATCGACTATATCGTTTTCATCATTTATTTTTTTATTGTCGCGGGTTATGGTTACTGGATTTATCAACGCAAGAAAAAGAAAACCATGGACACGCATGATTTCTTTTTGGCAGAAGGATCATTAACGTGGTGGGCAATTGGCGCTTCATTAATCGCATCAAATATTTCTGCAGAACAATTTATCGGCATGAGCGGCAATGGATTTTTTGTCGGCATTGCTGTTGCTGCCTATGAGTGGATAGCCGCGCTGGCATTGATTATCGTGGCTGTTTGGTTTATGCCGGTTTATTTAAAAAATAAAATATTTACAATGCCGCAGTTTTTAAAAACGCGGTATAATGAAACGGTGAGTTTAATAATGACGGTGTTCTGGTTGTTCTTATATGTGTTTGTAAACATCACTGCCATCATGTATCTCGGCGCATTGGCGATTAATAATCTGGTTGGCGGCGGGCCAGACATGCTGCATTTAATAATGGTTGTGCTCGCCGTGTTTGCCATTTTTATTACACTCGGTGGAATGAAAGTTATTGGTTACACAGATGTAATACAAGTGCTGGTATTAATCATAGGCGGTTTGGCTACCACATACATTGCATTAACGATGGTGAGTGAAAAATTTGGTTTGGGCAAAGATGCGATTGCAGGTTTTCATCAATTATTAAAAGATGCACCGGATCATTTTCATATGATATTAAGCAAGCCTGATGCAAACACGCCGCAGAATGATGTAAATAAATATTTGATTTTGCCCGGCATCGCCATGTATTTTGCCGGCCAGTGGATTGTAAATTTAAATTACTGGGGCTGTAATCAATACATCACACAACGCGCGCTGGGCGCGAATTTGCAGACAGCCCGCACAGGAATTTTATTTGCAGCGTTATTAAAATTAATGATGCCTGTAATTGTTATGCTTCCGGGAATTGCGGCTTATGTTTTATATAAAAATGGATCGTTGCATACAGAAATGGCAACGGGTGGAAAATTTAATCCTGATAACGCGTATTCATCTGTGCTCGGATTTTTACCAAATGGTTTAAAAGGATTATCCGTTGCTGCATTAACAGCAGCGATTGTTGCATCGCTCGCCGGTAAAGCAAATAGTATTTCAACCATTTTTACATTAGACATTTATAAAAAATATATTAAAAAAGAAGCTACGGAAAACCAGATGGTTTGGGTTGGCCGCGCAACTATTTTAGCAGCGATGTTTTTCTCCATCGCATTTACATGGAATGATTTATTGGGCATCAGTAAAGAAGGTGGTTTTACTTTCATTCAAAAATATACAGGCTTTATAAGCCCGGGAATTTTTGCCATGTTTATTCTCGGCATGTTTTGGAAACGCACGACTGGCGTGGCTGCCATCGCAGGATTAATAACGGGTTTTGTAATGGCCGTCATCTTTAATAATTATGCGCCACAATGGTTCGGCCATGAAACATTTATGTACACTGCATTTATTAATGATAAGGGTGTGTATGAAATTCCATTTTTAATTGCAATGGGATGGTCGTTTTTCTTTACCGTTTTGGTGATGGTTGTATTGAGTATGTTCGGGCCAAAAATAAACCCGAAAGCTTTTGCATTGGATAAAACGATGTTTAAATTAAGCCCGTCAACTATTTTATTAATCGTAATAATTTTACTTGTGCTGATGGGCTTGTATTTAAAATTCTGGTAAAACATTTCTTTATTAATAAAAGAAATTTTCATTTGCCACCAAAGGTTAATCTGCCAAATTATTAATTAAAAAATCCGATGCGTTATCCCGGGCAAGCACATATTTTAACTGCGATTGATTGCATCATTTTCGGGTTTGATGGCAACAATATAAAATTGTTATTAATACAACGTGCACTAAAACCAGAGAAAGGAAAATGGAGTTTGATGGGTGGCTTTATTGAACAAACAGAAACGCTGGAACAAGCCGCAGACAGGGTTTTGAAACAATTAACAGGGTTGCAGGGCGTATACCTCGAACAACTAAAAGCTTTCAGTGATCCGCAACGCGATCCTGCCGAGAGAACTATCTCTGTTGCTTATTTTGCGTTGATTGATATTCATAATTATGAAAAACAACTGAGCGATGATTATCATGCAGAATGGTTTTTATTAAAAGACAAGCCAACACTCATTTTTGATCACCAACAAATGGTTGAAGATGCTTTACAAAAATTGCGTTATAAAGCTGCACTCCATCCTATTTTATTTGAATTGCTTCCGCCAAAATTTACCATTCCGCAATTGCAAAGTTTATATGAAGGCGTTTACGATTCTACATTTGATAACCGCAATTTCAGCCGCAAAGTTTTATCAACCGGTTTATTAATAAAACAAAAAGAGAAAGATAAAGTCAACTCCAAAAAAGGCGCATTTTATTATAAGCTAGATAAGAAAAAATACAAAGCCAGCTTCGGCGCATTCCTCAATTTCATCCCCAATCCGAATAAATTGATTTTGTAAAAGTTATTAATGCAATAAAAATTACCAGCACATTAATCTCCATCACCGCAAAATTTATATTGCTGGTTTCATTGAATAATTTGATTGTAGTTTTGCGGAGATGAAAAAAAGCACGCAACTTATCATTCATATTACAGGATGTATTATTTTCCTGGCGTTGCCTGTTTTGTTTTCGCCTGCGCCTGCCACTTCATTTGATATTTTACACAACCCGCCACTGCAAAGGGATTTCATCGGTTATGTTTTATTGATTGGCTTTTTTTACCTGAACTTTTTAATAGTAATACCGCGATTTTATTTCACAAAAAAATATGAACTGTTTTTTTTTATTACACTCGGCTGTTTTCTTTTTGTATTATTAATACCTGATTTAATAATACAATTGGATTTTGAAAATCATCTTCCGCCGAAACATTTCGGTTTCGAAAATAATTTTGGAGAAACACAAATGCCGCACCATGGCCCGGATTTTTTATTTGATATTGGCCAAAGGCTGCTTGTATTTTTAGTGGTCTTTTTCTTTTCCTTAATGATACGCATAAGCAACCGCTGGAAGCAAACTGAAGAGGAAAAATTAAATGCGGAAGTATCTTTTTTAAAAGCACAGATTAACCCGCATTTTTTATTTAATACACTCAACAGCATTTATGCATTGGCAATCGAAAAAGATGATAAAACCGCAGATGCCGTTGTGCAATTGTCCGAATTGATGCGTTACATAATCCGCGATGCGAACGATGATATGGTTGCTTTGCAAAAAGAAATTAACTACATCAATAATTATATAGCATTGCAAAAAACCAGGCTGGGCGGCACTGTTATCATAAATTATCATGTGCAGGGAAATACTTCCGGCAAACAAATTGCACCGCTGATATTAATTTCTTTTATTGAAAACGCATTTAAGCACGGCGTTAATCCTGATAAAAATTCGATAATAGAAATCAGTATAATTTTATTGGAAAACAATTTGCGGCTATATGTGTTTAATAAAAAAACAAATACAAGAAATGAACACCAGGGAATCGGTTTGAAAAATTCAAAGGAAAGATTGAATTTATTATACCCTTCAAATCATGAATTGGTTATTAATAACGAACCAGAAAATTATACCGTTCACCTTTTAATAACGTTTCAATGATTAAAGCAATTGCACTTGATGACGAACCGCCGGCACTGCAGGTAATTACAAAATTTTGCAGCAAAATTGATTTTATTAATCTTGAAAAAACGTTTTCAAAAACTGAAGAAGCGCTTGATTTTATTAATGAGCAAACTGTCGATTTAATTTTTTTAGACATTAATATGCCCTCAGTTTCCGGCATTGATTTTTATAAAAAAATTCCCTACAAAGCAATGGTGATTTTTACAACAGCATATTCTGAACATGCCATTGAAGCATTTAATTTACACGCCATTGATTATTTATTAAAGCCTTTTACTTTCGATCGTTTTTTTGAGGCTGCGGAAAAAGCAAATGAATATTTTGGTTTTATTAATCAATCAATAAACCCGAAAGAAAAACATTTATTAATACGCTCTGGTTATAGTTTAATTAAAATAAATATCGACGATATTCTTTTTATAGAAAGCCTCGACGATTATTTAAAAATTCATATTAATCAACAGAAACCTGTGGTGGCGCGGCTTACAATGAAAGCATTGTCAGAAAAATTGCCTGCAGATATTTTTATGCGCGTTCATCGCTCGTATATTGTTGCGCTGCCGCGCATTGAAAAATTGCGCAATAAAGTGATTACCATTTCCGGAACAGAAATTCCCGTTGGCAATAGTTATGAGGCGGCTTTTATGGCGCAATTTCACCAATAAATTTACCGCGGTAAAAAGCCTTTTCACCTCCTTTTACATTTCATTCACAAAATTTGCCTGCAAATTTGTATTATTAAAACGCGTTATAAAACGTAATTAATTTATCACTTAAAAACAGCCGCAACTTATAATAGAATTTTACACAACAGCATTTATTGTTCAAATCAAAAGCTTGTTATGCATTCTATTTATAAAATTATTTTTGTTGCGTTATTAATGGTTTCGTTTGATATTCAAAAATCAAATGCTCAAAATATTCCTTCCGATTATGAAATTGGAATCAACGCCGGAACACTTATTTACCAGGGCGATTTATCAACAGGAAATTTTGGTTACACAAAAAATTTAAAACCATCTTTCGGTTTATATGGCAGCAAAACGCTCACAGATTTTTTTTCTGTGCGTGCAAATTTTATGTATGGGCATTTAAGTGCAGATGAGTCAACCTATTCAAGCCCTGCATACCGGCAGCATAGAAATTTAAAATTCAACACGCCAATTTTTGAATCATCGGTGCAACTTGTTTGGGATTTGGTGAGCAAAAATGTACGTTATGAAAAACACCAGTTGTCGCCTTATTTATTTATCGGCGCAGGAATTTCCGGCGTAAATATTAATAGAAACTGGAGCCGTTTTGATACTACTTATTTCAATGCAAAATCATCTGCGTCCATTGGTTTAGGCATTGATACTTTGCATCACACACCAACTGCAATCCCTGTAATGCCCGTTGGCATTGGGTTGCGTTATATGCTGACCGATAAAATTTCAGTAAATGCAGAAGCAACTTATCGCATTACAACAACAGATTATTTAGATGGTTTCAGTTATGCAGCCGATCAAAAAAAGAAAGATCATTATTATGGATTAACGCTTGGCATCAGTTATCATTTTGGAAGAGATTCGCAAAGCTGCCCGAAATCACCGTTATAACATTTCTAGCTGATAGCTTGGATTGATGTGATGAAGATGATTAAAATTGCAGTGGCCACAAATATTTTATGTGCTTGATAATATTTTTTACTTTTTGTTTTTTACGTTTTAATTTTTTGTCCGGGCAGTATATTATTAATCAACTTCATTGGCGTCGCACACTTGTGCAGTGGATTCTCAATTGAACTTAGAAAACAAAAAGTAAAAAGGAAAAAATAAAAAATAAAAAAGTCTTTGTGAAACTATGTGCAAATATTTTATATGCTTTGTGGTAAACATTAATAGCGACAAAATGCTTATCCTTTAATTCCATTAATCGCCCCAAATCCCCGTTCAGAAAAATTGCTGAATAAAGAACTAAACGTACAAGTGTGCGACGCAACAGAAGCTTAATAGTAATTCAAATGTTTAGTACAAAATATTTATGATTCTGATTTAATGATTTCCCGAATAATAATGATGTTCCATGAAATAAAATTTAATTATCCATTATCAATTATTCAATTATCAATTATCAATTATTAATAACCCGTTTTTAAATCCGTACCCATAGTCCGTTTCCTGTTTTTATATAAACAATTCTGGCAAGCATTACAATAAGTATCACTCTATGAAAACTGTATGAAAAACCAGCGCAAAAGGTTCGTGCAATTACGAGCCTTTTGCTTTTTTATGCTTATTAATGATTATAATTTTTCTTCCACAAACTTTATATTCCATCTTCGTTAGTGATAATTATATTTGTTATTCTTCCAAAATAAAAACGAAACAGATGTACGACGTTTGTTGCATTGGCCATATAACTTTAGATAAAATAATTACGCGCCATTCTGTTGTTGAAATGGCTGGCGGAACTTCTTTTTATTTTTCGAATGCCATACGCAATATGGATTTGCATTATTTACTCGCAACATCCATTGCAGAAACTGAAATGCATTTTGTAAATGATTTGCGCAATAATGATATTGAAGTGAATGTTGTTCCTTCTGCGCACACAGTTTTTTTTGAAAATAATTATGCAGAAAACCAGGATTACAGAACGCAAAGCGTGCTGCAAAAATCGGACGCATTTACTGCTACGCAATTGATAAATATACAGGCAAAAATTTTTCATCTCGGGCCGTTGTTGGCTGATGATATTTCAACGGGCATTATAAAATTGTTGTCGCAAAAAGGAAAAGTTTCATTAGATGTTCAAGGCTATTTGCGCAAGGTTGAAAATGAAAAAGTTTTTTCCGTTGACTGGCCCGAAAAAAAAGAAGCGCTTCAATATGTGCACATTTTAAAAGCCAATGAAACGGAAATGGAAACATTAACCGGTTGCAGTGATGTGGCGCAAGCTGCAAAAATTTTATTTGCCTGGGGCGTAAAAGAAATTGTAATTACACTTGGCAGCAAAGGCTCTGTAATATATGATGGCAGCGGGTTCTACACGATTCCAGCTTTCGCTCCTACTACATCGGTTGTTGATGCAACAGGTTGCGGCGATACGTACATGGCTGGATATTTATACCAGCGTATAAAAGAAAAATCTTTTCAGCAAGCAGGAGAATTTGCCGCAGCAATGGCCACATTAAAAATAGAATTTTCAGGCCCGTTTACTGGTTCGAAAAAAGATGTGGAAGATTTGTTGGCGAAGTGTAGATGATAAATTTAAAACTACACAACCTTTACGCGTTTCCATTTTACGGCAATGTTTGATCCTTCGGCGAGCATGATGGAAGATGGGTTTTGCGCAGCGAGATGGCTAAAATCTTTTCCATACATCGCGGTAAAATCGCAATTTATTTCTATACTTTTTACTGCGTTCACCATCCAGCGATCGTGTTCGATTTTATATTCTTCTGTTTTCTCTGCGGTTACTCTCGTGTAGCCATAATAATGCTGATAAATAAATTCTTCAATGCTGTCTTCTTGCATCGGTTCATGGTTCGAAGATGCATTGACTTTTATAAAATTCCAGTTGTTATTAATGCGCCAATGATAATCAATTTGCTTTTCTGTATCATTAATAAACCAATTGTGTTTTGTAGGAATGGCAGAATAATGTTCTTTATATAAAACGTTGGCAAGCCACGCCACGGCTTTGTATGGAACGGTTTCATTAATAAATACAACGCCGCGTTTTACAACTCCGTTTTCTTTTCTTATAACATAAAAACGCAAATTTATTTCTTCAAAATTGCCAAGCCCGGGAATGTGTATGCCAAAGATTTTTGTGCGCAAAAACATAAAACCAACCAGGCTTACAAAAGTTTTTCCATGATAATAATCCAAAGATGTTCCCGCAGGTAAATATGGTTTTAAAATTTCCGGATCAATTTCATAATTCGCCATTATCAAATTTGCCCAGTGCGCAGTTAGAAAATTTATCATGTTGTGTCAGGTATAGAATGTATTAACAACATTTACATTAATAAAGTTTGAAAGAAAATTTATACGCTATTTGCAAGCGTTTTTCTAGTTCGTTGCACCTTGCCTTCTTGTCCCTTAATATTTCTATCTTCGCAAAAAAATTAAATGGGTATCGCAGATAAATTATTTAATATGAAAAATGAAAAAGCAGCGGCTAATTTAAAGGCCGGACAAGAATTTCTGGAAGCAAATAAATCGAAACCTGGCGTTGTGTCTTTGCCAAGTGGTTTGCAATATGAAGTGATTACGGAAGGCACTGGCGCGAAACCTTCTGCAAGTAATAAAGTTACCTGTCATTATCACGGCACTCTAATTGATGGCACAGTGTTCGACAGCTCTGTAAAGCGCGGCCAGCCTGCTTCTTTTCCATTGAACCAGGTTATTACAGGATGGACTGAAGGTTTGCAATTGATGGGTGTTGGCAGTAAATGGCGTTTTTTTATTCCACCAAATTTGGGTTATGGCGACAGACAAGTAAGCGCTCAAATCGGCCCAAACAGTACGTTGATTTTTGAAGTGGAGCTACTGGGAATTAATTGAGTTTTAAGTTGTAAGTATTAAGTTATAAGTTCGATTAAATACTTACCACTTAATACTTACAACTATTGTTAATATCCAAAACTTTTCATCGCTACTAAATCTTGCTTCGCAGCTTCTATTGGCGTTATTGTTTGATAAGATTCCTGTTCAACAATAAACTGTGTAGTGCCGCCGGTTTTTTTGGCGTAGTCTAAAATTTCCTTCACGCCCATTATTCCTTTTCCGATTACCGTGCTTTCGTAGCCATCTTCCATTTCGCCTTTGCCGGGGCTTTTGATTTCATCTTTCACGTGCATCAGTTCAAAACGTCCTGGATATTGTTTTATAATATCCATCGCGCGGCCACCAACGCCGTACATATTTCCGATATCCAATTGTTGCGCAACTAAAGATGCATCGGTGTGTTGCATAATAATATCAAACACTTTCATATTATTCAACATCACGGTAAATTCAAAATTGTGATTGTGATAACCGAATTTCATTCCTGATTTTTTACAGAGCTCGCCGCATTTATTAAACACCATTAAAAACCCAAGTAAATCATCATAATTTTTACGCAGGCTGTCATCCAACCATGGGCTTACAACGTAGTGCTGGCCTACAGTTGCAGCATCATCAATAGTATATTTCCATGCATCTGTAAAATCATTTTTTGATTTGTCCCAATGCTGCGGGCCCATGGATGTATGTCCGCTTATCATTTTTAAACCGAGATCATTTAATATTTTTTTAAACTCAACTGGCGAGTAACCATAAAATTTCCTGTCAACATAATTTGCATGTTCCACATTAACCCAACCTGCAGCGGCCAATTGTTTTAATGTTCCTGTTGGATCTTTTTTCATATCATCGCGAACTGTATAAAGCTGCAAACCTGTTACCTGTGCGCTTCTTTTTGCAGCGAAAATATTGTTTGAAAGTAATGCAGCGCCGGCTGCAGTAAGTGCAGTTGTTTTAATAAAATTTCTTCTTGATGAATGCATGATTTTATAAATTGGTTTATTAATAAAATGATTATAAAAGATACTTACACAATTTAATTTTTTTTCTGCATCAATTTTATTTTATTAATCGATGATTAATGAACCGCTGTACAAGAGTGCGACGCCAATGAAGCTAAATAGTAATTCTGCTGACGGGTAAATTATTAATAAAATGATCAACAATTAAAACTGCTGAATGATAATCATTTTTAGAAAGCTTATTAAGTAATCATTAATTTCACAGTGGATATTTTACAAAAGATTTATTAATAAAATGGCAATAGAAAAAGAAGTGAAACTTAGTGTGTGGTCGAGTATTTACCGGTTAATAATTCCGCATAAGAAAAAATTTTTCTGGATTGTGTTGCTGAGCTTATTGAGTACCGGCGCGAGTTTGGTGGAACCATTGATTTATCGTGAAGCAATTAATGATGTTGCAGGTTTGTTTGTGAAACAGGCAAAAGATGAAACAAAAAAAGAAATGGGTGTTGACCCTGACGAATATGAAACTGTGCCTGAAACAAACCAAACTATTAATAAAGAAACGGATACTGTTAAAGAAAAAAAAGTTGCGAAAACAAAACATAGTGCAACAAAAAAAGTAAAAAAGAAAGTTGAAAAAAAGCCACACCAAAAAAATCATGTGGCATCAAGATCGCCGGAACAGGCTTTGGAAACATTGCTTTGGGCTGTGGTTTTTTTATTTGTTATTAATATTGTTTCAACCATTTTGTGGCGCATTGGTGAAAATCAGAATGTAAAACTTTCTTGTTTAATAGAACAACGTTTTATACAAAATACTTTTTCACACGTATTGAATTTACCATTGGGTTTTTTTGGCAAACGCGCTACAGCAGCGCTTTCCAAACAAATTGATCAATCAGAAGAAGTTTCCGGAATTGTTAATGGTTTCTCGCAACAAATACTTCCGGAGTTAATTAGTTTGCTTGGCATTTTGGCCATTATGTTTTATGAAAACGTTGCGCTTACTTCTGTTGCATTAATCATTATTCCATTTTATTTATTAATCGCGTGGCGTTCTGCAAAAAAATTAGAAACAGGTTTATCAAGTTATTATGAAAGATGGGAAGAAGTTTCATCGCGCATGCAGGATGCATTAAGCGGAATAAAAACAGTGAAACTTTCCGGCGCAGAAGATCGTGAAGTAGAAGGCTTGCAAAAAATTGCAAATGAAGCGTACAAAGATTACGTTGACCGATCAAAACTATCCAACAAATATGTTTTTTGGGAAACAGCATTGACTCATCTGTCAACCGCGCTGGTATTGGGTTACGGCGGTTATCTTACTTTGGAAAATAAGTTAACGCCGGGCGATGTTGTAATGTTTGTTTCATATCTCGATCGTTTATACGGCCCGATTGATTCGCTGGCAAGTTTGTGGGTGAACCTGCAACAAAATGTTACATCGATTGCGCGTGCATTTAAATTATTAGATAGTGGCGTTGAAGAAAAAGATGGCAAAGATTTACTTATTAATAAAGGAAGAATTGAATTTAAAAATGTGCGTTTCAGTTATTCAACCGAGCGTGAAGTATTGAAAAATATTTCTTTCATTTTTGAACCGGGAAAAGCAACTGCATTGGTTGGAAGTTCCGGCGCAGGCAAAACAACAACGGTTGATTTATTAATGAAATTATATGAACCAACAAGTGGAGAAATTTTAATTGACGGTCAAAGCCTTTCAAATTTAGATGCGTCATCTGTAAGAAACCAGATCGGAATTGTGGCAACAGACGGCGCAGTTTTTCGCGGAACGCTGGCTGATAATATAAGGTACAAACGCCAGAACGCAACTGACGAAGAAGTGCTGAAAGCCGCTGCTGCCGCAGGTTTGCAAACAACATTAGGAAGATTGCCCGATGGCTTACAAACTATTGTTGGCGAAAGTGGCATTGGTTTATCAGTAGGTGAAAGGCAACGAATACAAATTGCGCGCGTGCTTGTTGCAGAACCAAGAATATTAATATTGGATGAAGCAACTGCAAACTTAGATTATGCAACAGAAGCTGAAGTAAAAAAAACTGTTGAAGCAATTCGCAAAGAAAATACAGTAATTATTATTGCGCACAGGTATTCCATGGTGCGCGATGCAGATCATGTAATTGTATTATCTGCGGGCGAAGTTGTGGAAGAAGGAAGCCCTGCTGAACTATTGGAAAAAGGCGGATGGTTTGCAGATTTTGCAATTGCTGCTGAAGAAGGCGAACCAGAACAAACCGAGGAAGAAACCGAAGATTATGAAGAAGAAGAAACTGATGAAAATGAAGATGAAGTTTAAAATTATGTTATTAATAAGCACTTTATATTCTGCTAGCAACAAAAGTTTTTTTTATTTCTTTGCGGGTATTATCTTTGTCCACTAAAGTTATAGACTTTGTTATGGTAAACATTCATTTGTCTTTCAATTGTCCGCTTATTTGCTGCAATACATGCTGTTGCTGACTTCTTGCCTGCTTGTAATTATTCCTTCAGAATTTAATTAACAATACTGATAATGCCAGAAACAATTCAAATACAAAACCATCATACAGAAATATCCGACAAAGTTGATAGACTAAGCATTATTGATTCTTTATTTTTATTAACAGAACGTTTTCCCGAGCAGGTTATTTTTTCTACAAGTTTCAGTTATGAAGATCAGGTGATTACTGATTTGATTCTTACAAACAATATTCCTGTTTCTATTTTTACGTTAGATACGGGAAGATTATTTGCAGAAACTTATTCTGTTTGGAACAGCACGAATGAAAAATATGCAACAAAAATAAAAGCATTTTATCCTGATAATTCTTTGCTGGAAGTGTATATTAATGACAAAGGCCCGAATGCTTTTTATGAATCTATTGATAATAGAAAGGATTGTTGCTTTATAAGAAAAGTAGAACCATTAAAAAGAGCATTGGCCGGAAACGCAGTATGGATAACAGGTTTGCGCGCTGAACATTCTCCTGAAAGAAAAGATTTGCATTTAACAGAATGGGATGATAATAATAAAATTATAAAATACAATCCACTGTTACATTGGAATAATGAAGAAGTGAAAGAATACATTAATAAAAATAATGTGCCTTATAATATTTTACATGATAAAGGTTTTGTGAGCATTGGTTGCGCGCCATGTACGCGGGCTATAAAACCCGGCGAAGATTTTCGCGCAGGAAGATGGTGGTGGGAAAATGCAGAAAATAAAGAATGTGGTTTGCACGTGCACAATTAGTGAATGTGACGATGTGCTTGTATGCTAATGTGCAAATTTGAAAATTTGAAAATGGCTCAATGATTTTATTAGGCATTTTTAAAGCAAGATTAAGTTATTAATAAAAAGAATTGAGCAATTGAGACATTGAGAAATTAGCAAATTAAAAACATGAGTAATCAACAATTATATTATCTCGATCAGTTAGAATCTGAAGCTATTCATATTATGCGCGAAGTGGCTGGACAATTTGAAAGGCCTGCGCTGCTTTTCAGTGGTGGCAAGGATTCTATTACGTTGGTGCATTTGGCGTTGAAAGCATTTCGCCCGGGAAAATTTCCTTTTCCATTGGTGCATATTGATACGGGGCACAACTTTCAGGAAGCATTGGATTATCGTGATCAGCTTGCAAATTCTATTGGAGAAAAGTTAATTGTGCGCAAAGTTGAAGACACGATTAAAACAAAAAATTTAAGTGAACCGAAAGGAAAATTTGCAAGTCGCAACGCGTTGCAAACATTTACATTATTAGATACAATTGAAGAATTTAAGTTTGATGCATGCATTGGCGGTGCGCGCCGTGATGAAGAAAAAGCAAGAGCAAAAGAAAGAATTTTTTCTGTGCGTGATGAGTTCGGTCAGTGGGATCCAAAATTGCAACGGCCGGAATTATGGAACACTTACAATGGCAAGATTAATAAAGGAGAAAACGTTCGTGCATTCCCAATCAGCAATTGGACGGAGCTTGATATCTGGAATTATATCCGCAGGGAAAATATTGATTTGCCTTCCATTTATTTTTCTCACAAGCGTGATGTGATTGAACATGAAGGACAGCTTGTTGCTGTTTCTCCTTTTATAAAATTGGATGAGGCGGATAAAATTATTAATAAACAAGTGCGCTACAGAACTGTTGGCGATATGACTTGCACTGCTGCCGTTGAATCAACTGCATCAAACATTAATGATATTATTAAAGAAATAACGGCAACAAAAACAAGCGAACGTGGCGAAACAAGAATCGATGATCGTGTTTCAGAAGCTGCGATGGAAGACAGGAAGAAGAATGGATATTTTTAAACTAATGTGAAAATGTCGCGATATGAAAATGAGTGATCAGTAAAGTATAAAATGTACAAGTGTGCGACGCCAATGAAGATGATTAATGAACTAAATGATCGGACAATATAAATGTGAAAATTTGAAAGTGTGGTGAATGTGAAAATGATTTTTATTAAAAATTAAAATAGCTAACAGCCAATTGCTAAAAGCTAATAGCTATACTTAAAACTTATCACTTACAACTTAAAACATCAAATGGATTTACTGAGATTTATAACCGCGGGAAGTGTTGATGACGGGAAAAGCACGCTGATAGGGCGTTTGCTGTATGATAGTAAAAGTATATTAATAGATCAACTGGAAGCTTTGGAAAAACAAAGCCGCAATAAAGAAGACGGAGAAATTGATTTGGCATTATTAACTGACGGCTTGCGCGCAGAACGTGAACAGGGAATTACGATTGATGTGGCGTATAAATATTTTTCAACACCGAAGCGCAAATTTATTATTGCGGATGCGCCGGGGCATATTCAATACACGCGCAACATGATTACTGGTGCATCTAATGCGAACCTGATAATTATTTTGGTTGACGCACGGCATGGAGTTGTTGAGCAAACGCGTAGGCATTCTATCATTGCGTCGCTGCTGAATATTCCGCATGTTGTTGTTGCGATTAATAAAATGGATTTGGTTGATTACTCGCAGGATGTGTTTAATAATATTGTAATCGATTACGCGAAAGTGGCGAAAACACTGGATTTGAAAGATGTGAGCTATTTGCCAATCAGTGCATTGAAAGGAGATAATATTGTTGATAAGACAGAAAGTTTAAAATGGTTTGATGGCGATACATTATTAGAATTGCTCGAAAAAGTAGAAGTAGCAAAAGATATTAATCTTACGCATGCAAGGTTTCCGGTACAATATGTTATCCGCCCGCAAACTGAGGAGCTGCACGACTATCGCGGTTATGCAGGAAAAATAATCAGTGGTATTTATAAAAAAGGTGATGAAATAATTGTGCTCCCATCAGGATTAACAAGTAAAATAAAATCAATTGAAATTGGCGGTAGAGAAATTGAAGAAGCATCTGCGCCGCAAAGTGTGGTGCTCCAATTAGAAGATGATATTGATATTAGCCGCGGCGATTTGATTGTGCAAAATATTAATAAACCAAATGTGCAGCAGGATTTGCAAGTGTTGCTATGCTGGATGGACAACAAACCGTTAATCGCCGGCAATAAATATTTGTTGCAAATAAACAGCCGCACAGTAAAAAGTATTGTGAAAGAAATTGAATACAAACTGGATGTTAATACGCTTGAAAAAAATTATTCAACCAATTCCGTTGGATTGAATGATATCGTGAAAGCCACTATCAGAACGGCTTCTGCCCTGCCGTTTGATTCGTATAAAGATTTGCAAGTGAATGGCGGCGCAATATTGATTGATGAAACGAGCAATGTAACTGTTGGTGCGTGTATGATACAGTGATGAGTTATAAGTTATGAGTTATGAGTTATGAGTAAAAAATATCTTAGTATCTAATATCAAAATATCATTAATAAAATTGAACAACTATAAAGATACAGGAAAAGTAATTCTCGCAGGTGCTGGTCCCGGCGATCCGGAATTGATTACATTAAAGGCATTGCGCTATTTGCAAATCGCAGATGTTGTAATTACCGATCGTTTGGTAAGTGATGTGATTTTATATGAGTACACAAATAAAAATGCATTGATATTGCATGTTGGCAAACAATGCCGCAAAGGCGCATCAACACCGCAGGCAACTATTAATGAACTTATAGTTGACTATGCGTTGCAAGGTAAGCTAGTTGTGCGTTTGAAGGGTGGCGATGTTTCTTTTTTTTCAAATATGCTTGATGAATTGCAGGTATTAATAGCCAATCAAATTGAGTATGAAATTATTCCTGGCATCACTGCTGCTTCCGGCGCGGCAGCATACGCGGGCATTCCGTTAACTGCAAGAAATCATTCTATCGCAGTTCGTTTTCTTACTTATTATAAAAAAGATATTGTAGAAGATATTTATTGGAAAGATTTGTCGCAAACAAATGACACGCTTGTTTTTTATATGTCATCTGATACATCTGATGAGCTTGTAAAAAAATTAATTGATAATAATATTAATGATGATAAACACATTGCTATTGTTGAACAGGCAACAACGCCTTTGCAAAATGTGTATTCGTGCGCGATACATGATTACGCAAAAAAATTTGGCAGCAACCAATTCGTTTCGCCAACGCTTATTATTATTGGAAAGGTTGCAGCATTTCATGATCAATTTCAATGGATAGAAAACAGTTATAGTAAAGAAAATTATTTTAAGCCTGTGGCAAAAAATAATTATGAATCAGTGCGAGCGTAAATTTTAAAAGCATTAATAATGTTAACTGCACATAAATTAAAAATAATCCACGATCTGATTGCGAGCTCAAGCAAAGAAGATTTGATTTGGCTAAACGGTTACCTGGCGGGCATTATAGCGCACCAGGAAAATAAAGATGAAGATGTTGGTGAAAAAAATTCTTCAAGTAAAATAACAATTGCTTACGGAACAGAAACCGGAAATTCAAAAAGATTGGCATTGGATTTTGCAGCGAAAGCAAAGAAGAATGGTATCAATGCAAAACTCGTAAGCCTTGATCAATACCGATTAAAAGATCTCGCAAAAGAAGAATATTTTTTTACGGTAATTAGCACACAGGGCGAAGGCGAACCACCTGCAGCAGCAAAAAAATTTTATGATCATATTCATCAAAATGGTTTTAAACTTAACCAGCTAAAATATGGCGTGCTTGCTTTGGGCGATACAGCATATCCGCTTTTTTGCAAAGCTGGTGAAGATGTTGATTCGCAATTGCAGCAACTTGGCGGAGAAAGAATTGTTTCGCTGCAAAGATGCGATGTTGATTATGAAGATGAAGCCAGCAACTGGTTTATGGAAGTGTTGCAAAAAATAAATAATAAAGAAAGTAAAGTTGAAATTGCAAAATCACCACCTGCAAAAAAAACAACTGGTAAAAAAATTTATACAGGAACAATACTTTCAAATATTAACCTCAACGATCGCGGTTCAAATAAACAAACACATCATATTGAAATTGCAGCGGCTGATGTTGATTACCAGCCAGGCGATTCTCTAGGGCTTGTTCCAGAAAATCCATTAATGATTGTTGAAGAAATTATCAAGCTCACAAATATTGATCACACAAAATCATTAACGCACCGCAATGAAGAAATTTCAATTTTTAATCTTTTAAAAAAGAAATTAAATATTGTTTACCTGCCAGAACGCGTTGTAAAAAAATATGCATCAATAATAAAACAGGAAATTCCTGAAACAAAAATCGGATTGCATGATCTGCTGAAAATCTATCCTGTAACGGATCCTGAGCAATTTGAAGAAGTTATTAATATTCTTGAATTGACAGCGCCGAGATTATATTCTATTTCTTCTTCGCCCGAAGCGCATAATGGTGAAATACATCTTACAGTTGCAAAAGATTTTTTTACTGTTAATGAAGAAAAAAAATACGGGCTTTGTTCAAACTTATTATCTGAATTTAAAACAGATGAAAATTTTGAATTTTATATTCATAAGAATACACAATTCAAATTGCCAGCGGCTGATAAAGATATTATTATGATTGGGCCCGGAACTGGTATCGCGCCTTTCCGATCTTTTCTTGCAGAAAGAGATGCAACTGGCGCAACTGGAAAAAATTGGTTGTTCTTCGGTGATCAACATTTTGCTTCTGATTTTTTATATCAAACTGAATTACAAAACTGGTTACAAACCAATGTGCTTACCAAATTAAGCGTTGCTTTTTCGAGAGATCAGAAAGAAAAAATTTATGTGCAAAACAAAATGAAAAAACACGGCGCAGAATTTTTTGAATGGCTGCAATCCGGCGCATACATATATGTATGTGGCGCGAAAGAGCCAATGGCAGTGGATGTTGAAGAAACATTATTATCAATCATTAAAGAATTTGGAAATAAAAATATTAATGAAGCCGCTACATATCTTGATGAATTAAAAGAAACAGGAAGATATTTGAAAGACGTTTATTAGTTATGAGTGATGAGTTATAAGTTATAAGTTTAATTATCACAACCGAACTATTACTCATAACTCATCACTCATAACTAATATTTCATAATTCATACTTAAAAAAAAATCATGTCAGAGAAAAATAATTTATCAGCTATTGAAAAAGTAAAACAAGCAAGCGATGGTTTGCGCGGCACTATTAATGAAGGCTTGCTTGATGAAGTTACCGGCGCAATCAGTGAAGATGATCAGGCATTGCTGAAATTTCATGGCATGTACCAGCAGGATGATCGTGACCGCCGTGAAGAAAGAGCAGAAAAAAAACTGGAACGTTTATATTCTTTTATGATCCGCCTTCGTTTGCCAGGTGGTTTTTTAACACCGGAACAATGGATTGCAACGCATCATATTGCCCGGTGAAAATTCTACAGGCGTTATTAAAATCACAACAAGGCAAACGGTGCAATTGCATGGCCTTATCAAATCAAATATAAAACCAACTATAAAAGCATTCAGCGAAGCAAAACTTGATTCTATTGCAACTTGCGGAGACATTAATAGAAATGTACTTTGTGCAGCGCATCCTTTGCAATCTCCGATACATGCCAACGTGCATGCATATGCGCAAAAAATAAGTGAGTTGTTAATGCCAAAAACAAAAGCCTATTATGAAATTTGGCTTGATGAAGAAAAACTAATTGATAAAAAAGAAGAAGAAGATCCGCTTTACCAGGATCGTTATTTGCCGCGCAAATTTAAAATTGCTATTGGCATTCCGCCGAATAATGATGTGGATGTTTTTGCAAATGATATTGGATTAATCGCCATGATTGAAAACAATGAATTGAAAGGTTTCAACATTGCCATAGGTGGAGGCTTGTCGACGACTCATGGAAACCCGGCAACATACGCGCGGCTTGGAAGTATTATTGGTTTCGTTTCGGGTGAAGAAAAAATATTAAAAACGGTTTATGAAATTGCAACTGTGCAACGCGATTACGGAAACAGAAGCGATCGCAAATTAGCGCGTTTAAAATATACCGTTGATAAACTTGGATTAGAATTTTTTAAAAATGAAGTTGAAAAAAGAATCGGCTTTAAACTCGAAGAACCGCGTTCATACGAGTTTACAGAGCGCAAAGACTATTATGGCTGGCAAACAAATGAACAAGGTCTATTTTATTATACACCATTTATTGAAAATGGAAGAATACTTGATGATGAAAAAGTTTTATTAAAAACTGCCTTGCTTGAAATTGCAAAAACCGGCAAAGCAAATTTTCGCTTTACTGGAAACCAAAATGTAATTATTGCGGACATTAATAAAAAAGACAAGCCTGCCATTGAAAAATTATTAAAGAAATATAAAATTATTGAACATACAGAATCGGCTTCGTTAATACGGAAAAAATGCAATGGCTTGTGTGGCATTTAATACTTGTCCGCTCGCGCTTGCAGAGGCGCAAAGTTATATGCCATCATTGATTGACAAAATTGAATTGATATTAGATAAGTATGAATTAAAAAATGAAAATATTATCATGCGCATGACTGGTTGCCCAAATGGTTGTGCAAGATCTTATGTTGCTGAAATTGGTTTTGTTGGAACTGCTTATGGCCGCTACAACCTGCACCTGGGCGGCGATCACGAAGGAACAAGATTAAATAAAATCTATAAAGAAAATCTTGATGAAGAAGCAATTTTGTTTGAATTAAATAATCTTTTCCATCATTTTAAAGAAGAAAAAATTGTCAATGAAACCTTTGGTGATTTTGCTGTCAGAAAAGTTTTTTAATAAATTATTAGCCCGGCAATTGATTATCAATTAAGCTTCTGTGGCGTCGCACTCTTGTACAATTAGTTCTTTATTCATCTTTTAGTTTCAACCAAAATCTCTGTGAAACCTTTATACCACTGCATCTGCTTGGTTTGAAAAAAGTTCATTATAGCTGTAAATGTACAAGAGTGCGACGCAACTGATGATGATTAATGAACTAAAAGATCGGACAACAATAAAAAATATTCGCTCAAAAAAAATAACATAAAAATATATATCGTTCATTAATAAAAATATTTATCGTACAGTCTACTAATTTAGTAGGAATATACTATTTTCGCATTATGAAAATAAAATTTACCCATTTACAAACTTCAACTTCATTGCAAACTAAACTTCATACAATCACTTTTAGCAGGATATATTGTTGTCCCTGCGGGACGATTTGCTGATTAATAAAGATTTAAAATTTTTTGTTTATTTATCCTACTAAAATTATAGACTAACATGACACTCAAATTTAAACTGCTTATATTAAGCATATTAATTTCACTGAATACATTTGCACAAGATGCTTATATTATATCAGGAAAAATTTTTGATTCAACCAGCAACCAGCTACTGGCGGGCGTTTCCGTAAGGATTAAAGGAACATCTGGCGGAACGGTTGCGAAAGAAGATGGTTCATTTCAATTAAAGACTTCACAAAAATTTCCAATTACTTTACTCGTAACCTCTATCGGATATAAAACACAGGAATATGTAGTTAACGAAAAAACAGGTGCAGATATTTCAATCACATTAAATGCACAAAGTGTTTTGGTAGATCAGGTAGTTGTAACTGCATCGCGTGTGTCTGAAAGTATTTTGAGATTGCCCTTCCACATGTACAAAAGAAGATTTCAGCGACAATTGCGCACCAACAGTATCCCAGTTATTGGTATGAATAATTTTATCGCGCACACTATCAAACGCAGCAGTGCCGGGTTGATAACGCCCATTATCAGCAGCCGCGCGCGCTGCATCATGCGATGCTGCAATGTTTCCTCCATTTGCTAAATATGCAGTGTTGAAAGCGCTTGTATAATCATTATACCATTGCGTTGGTTTTTTGAAAGCGAGATCAATATTTTCTGCAAGCGGCCGGAAGTTGAAAGAATTTTTTCCTGTATTTTCTTCTGTATAATATGCTTTAATGGTGAAATCTTGCCCTTTAATATCAAGCACATGTTGCTGAATCGTTTCGCCATTCAAACGAATGCGGTTCCCACGTTGGTAATCATTTGTTGCAACGCCAATTCTGTACGTGTAAGCGATTTCAGTGTTCGGTGTAATTTTATAATGAAGCGATGCATCAAGCTTTTTATTTTCAACTTTATAATCGGTTAAATCTTTTTCCAAATAACCTGTTCTCGATACATCATATTTTTTTCCCTGCAAGGTTATAGTTTTTAAATCACTATTGTACTCATCGCCATAACGATTAATAAGATCGGCACCAGGATTATCATTTGCCAATGATTTATTAGTTGTGTTTCCAACATCAAAATATTGATCGTGCCTGTTGTCGGCAATCCAATCAGTTCCATTTGAATAGGCAGCGTTAATTTTAAAAGCAAATTTTTTCCCGATAACCTGCGCCCATCTGACTGCATATTCTGAATACAATGCAGCATCATGTTCTTTATCATTAATATGGTTTACACCTGTTTTTAAATACACACTTAATCCCGGGTATTGAAACGGCGATTTTGTTTTCATGTTCGAAATTCCATTAACTGCGTTTAATCCATACAGCGCAGAAGCCGCTC